>Ga0308163_10000730_pt1 | contig 47343 bp, 39 predicted proteins | sample PhyTR1_FD_201037 | JGI IMG/M metagenome (GOLD analysis project Ga0308163, IMG submission 201037) | Phyllosphere microbial communities from UC Gill Tract Community Farm, Albany, California, United States - DLSLT.R1 | ecosystem: Host-associated > Plants > Phyllosphere > Unclassified | place: USA... | reverse complement strand
GCTTGCCCGCGATCGCCGTCTGCCTGATAAATCTTCATGCCTGCCACACCGCAATCGCGGGCAAGCGCGCTCCTACAGGGGTTGCTTATTTCAATATTGACGGGCCTTGGCCAGCATCGCTTTCTGCCGCTCATAGGCTTCTGCGGTGGTGCCCGTCGTCGACACTTCGGCCACGCCGACACGCCACCACGACAGGTAACCATGGATCATGGTCTTGGGCAGGACCTTGATATCAATCAGCGTCGACACCGTCTGCTTGCGCGCATCAACCAAAGCGGACTCAAGCGCTTCGACGGTTTTCACCGTGTAGGTCTTGCAGCCATAGGCGGCGGCGCTCATGGCGAAATCCACCGGCACAAACTCGCCATCAAGCAACCCGGTATCGGGGTTGCGGAAGCGGAATTCGGTGCCGAAGCTGCCCATGCCATTGCCCATCTGCAGGTTATTGATGCAACCGAACGCCATGTTGTCCAGCAGCACGACGTTGATCTTGCGCCGCTCCTGAATCGAGGTCGCCAACTCCGAATGCAGCATCATGTAGGAGCCATCGCCGACCAGTGCATAAACCTCGCGTTCGGGCGCAGCCATCTTCGCGCCGAGGGCTGCATTCACTTCGTAGCCCATGCAGGAATACCCGTATTCGACGTGATAACTGTCGACACTGGTGCTGCGCCAGGCCCGTTGCAGATCGCCTGGCAGACTGCCCGCTGCCGCCACGATCACCGCATCGGCAGGCAACTGCTGATTGAGTATCCCGAGCACGCGGCTCTGGGTCAGGCACGAGCCTGTCATTTCAATGAAATCGCGCAGCACCTGGGGGTCGAGGTGCCCGCTGACTTCGGGCTCGAAGTCCTGAGTCTGATACTCCACGGCGTACAGCCGATCCACCTCGGCATCCAGCGCCGCCCTCGCCTGCTCCGGTGCATCCCCCCAACCGGCCGTGTAGTCACCCAGCGCATCGCTCAACGATTGCAGTGCCAGTTGCGCGTCGGCCAGCACTTGCACGCCGTCGAGTTTCTGCACATCGAACGCGCCGACGTTGAGGTTGAGAAACTGCACCTCCGGGTTCTGAAACAGCGATTTCGAGCCGGTGGTGAAGTCGCTGTAGCGCGTCCCGACGCCGATGATCAGATCCGCCTCGCGTGCCAGCGTGTTGGCTGCCAGCGACCCGGTTTCGCCGATGCCGCCCATGTTCAGCGGGTGAGCCGAGACAATCGCGCTCTTACCTGCCTGCGTCTCCGTGAACGGGATGTCGAACCGCTCGGCAAATGCCTGAAGTTCGGCTGCCGCGCCGGAATAACGCACCCCGCCGCCACAGATCAGCAAGGGCTTGCGCTTGCCCTTGAGCAGCGCCAGCGCGTCCTTGAGCATGGCCTGGGTCGGCGGACGACGATCGATACGGTGCACGCGCTTTTGCAGGAAGGTGTCGGGATAGTCGTACGCCTCACCCTGCACGTCCTGCGGCAACGCGAGGGTCACGGCGCCGGTGTCGGCAGGGTCAGTGAGCACGCGCATGGCGTTGAGCGCGGCGCTCATCAGTTGCTCGGGCCGGTTGATCCGATCCCAGTATTTGCTCACGGCCTTGAACGCATCGTTGGTGCTGATGCTGAGATCGTGGAAGTGTTCTATTTGTTGCAACACCGGATCGGGCTGACGACTGGCGTAGACGTCACCGGGCAGCAACAACAGCGGAATGCGGTTGGCCGACGCAGTCGCCGCTGCGGTGATCATGTTCGCCGCCCCCGGTCCGACCGACGAGGTGCACGCATAGATCTTGCGCCGCAGGTGCTGCTTGGCAAATCCCATTGCTGCGTGGCACATGCCTTGTTCGTTGCGCCCTTGATGCACGATCAGCTCGCCGCTGTCCTGTTCCAACGCCTGACCCAGGCCCAGCACGTTGCCGTGACCGAAAATCGTGAACACCCCGGCAATGAACTTGCTCTGCACGCCGTCCACTTCGACGTACTGATTATCGAGAAACTTCACCAGGGCCTGAGCCATGGTCAACCGTGTCGTGGTCATGCTTGCACCTTGTTTTTATTGGAGGTGATGGCTGCATCGGTTCATTCATGATCGTTCCCACGCTCCGCGTGGTAACGCATCTCAGGACGCTCTGAGTCCCCGCATGACGCAGAGCGTCAGGAACGGCATACCCACGCAGAGCGTGGGAACGATCAACATTATTGTGGAGCTTGCTCGCGAAGAAGCAGGCACATCCGACGCATGCTCTGCGCCTGGAAAACGGCCATCGCGGGCAAGCGCGCTCCTACAGGGTTAAGGCGTACGTCCTTACTTTCATGATCGTTCCCATGCTCCGCGTGGTAACGCATCCAAGGACGCTCCGCGTCCCCGTATGACGCGGAGCGTCAGGAACGGCATACCCACGCAGAGCGTGGGAACAATCAGTTGTCCCGGAGGGCTGCAGGCCCTTTACTTCGCCGTCGGCATGCTGAACTCGGCCCCCTTGGCGATGCTGTCCGGCCAGCGTTGCATCACGCTTTTATAGCGGCTGTAGAACCGCAGGCCTTCTTCGCCGTAGGCGTGGTGGTCGCCGAACAGCGAGCGCTTCCAGCCGCCGAACGAGTGCCAGGCCATCGGCACCGGAATCGGCACGTTGATGCCGACCATGCCCACCTTGATATTTCGCGCGAAGGCACGGGCAATGCCGCCGTCGCTGGTGAAGCACGACACGCCGTTGCCGAACTCGTGAGCGTTGATCAACTCGACCGCCGCTGCGAAGTCCGGCACATGAACGATGCCCAACACCGGTCCGAAAATCTCTTCCTTATAAATGGTCATCTCCGGCGTCACGTCATCGAACAGCGTAGCCCCGACAAAAAACCCGTTCTCAGCGCCAGGCACCTTGAAATTGCGCCCGTCGACGATCAGTTTCGCGCCATCTTTCACGCCTTGATCGATGTAGCCCTCGACCTTGGCCTTGTGCACCGCCGTCACCAGCGGCCCCATGTCGGAGTCGGCGTTCATGCCGTTGCCCACCTTGAGCGCGTCAATGCGCGGCAACAGCTTGTCGATGAGTTTCTGGCCGACATCACCGACCACCACGGCCACAGAAATCGCCATGCAGCGCTCACCCGCCGAGCCGTACGCGGCGCCGATCAGCGCATCGGCGGCCTGATCCAGATCGGCATCGGGCATCACGATCATGTGGTTCTTCGCCCCGCCCAACGCTTGAACGCGCTTGCCGTGTGCGGTGCCTTGCTGATGGATGTACTCGGCAATCGGCGTCGAGCCGACAAATGAAATCGCTTCGATACCCTTGTGTTGCAGCAATGCGTCGACGGCTACCTTGTCGCCTTGCACCACGTTGAAGACGCCGTCCGGCAGACCGGCCTGCTTGAGTAATCGCGCCATCAACAGGCTGGCAGACGGGTCACGCTCCGAAGGCTTGAGAATGAAGCAGTTGCCCGTGACCAGCGCCATGGGAATCATCCACAGCGGCACCATCACCGGGAAGTTGAACGGGGTGACACCGGCGCACACGCCCAGTGGCTGGCGCAGGTTCCAGTTGTCGATGCCGCCGCCGATGTTGTCGCTGTAATCACTTTTCAGCAGCGTCGGCGCGCCACAGGCGAACTCGACGATCTCGATGCCGCGCACCACTTCGCCCTTGGCGTCCGAGAACACTTTGCCGTGTTCGCGGCAGATGATTTCGGCCAGTTCGTCATGGTGCTGGTCGAGCAGTTCCTTGAACTTGAACATCACCCGCGCGCGGCGCAAGGATGACTGATCGGCCCACGCGGGAAACGCCGCCTGGGCAGCGGCGACGGCCTCGTCGACGGTCTTCAGTTCGGCCAGAGCCACACGGGCCTGCACGGCGCCGGTCGCCGGGTTGAACACATCGCTGAAACGCTCGCTCGCGTCGTGCATCTGGCCATTGATGTAGTGGCCGATAATCGGGGCGTTGCTCATTGCGGGCTCCTTCAAAACAGGGGTGAGCTCAAAGATCCAGCAACCACTGATGCTTGGGATCGTTGTGGAATTGCCAGGCGCGTTTCGGCCCGGCCATCACGTTCAGGTAATAGGATTCGTAGCCGTACGGCACGGTGACTGGGTGGTAGCCCTTGGGCACCGTCACCAGGTCATTGTTTTCCACGGCCATGGCTTGGTCGATGCTGCGGTCATCGGTATAGACACGCTGGAACACAAAACCCTGGGGCGGATTGACCTGATGGTAATAGGTCTCCTCAAGAAAGCTCTCGTGCGGCAGGTCATCCTTGTCGTGCTTGTGGGGCGGGTAGCTGGAGGAATGACCGGACGGCGTGCGCACCTCGACCACCAGCAACGAATGCGCGGGCTCAGAATCGGGCAGGATGTCGCACACGTAACGGGTATTGGCGGCTTTGCCGCGCACGCTCCGCTTCATCGCGTCAGGCGTGATCAGCCGCGCGGGCAAGTCCTTGCCTGGATCGCCCGGCGCGGCACACACAGCGATTTGTACCGCGCTCAACGCCGTGACCTGCGCCTGGCTGTTGGGCGGCAGGTACACCGCGAACGGTGATTTGTCTTCGAACACCGATTGCCGGTCGCCGATGTTTTCCCAATTGAACGCGCCCTGCCCCGGCGCTTCGCCGCTGACACTGACGCGACCGCTGAGTAGCACCAGGCACAATTCCTTTTCGCCAGCGGTGACCGGCAGACGTTCGCCGACGGTCAGACGATGGGCAGCGAAACCGACGTATTCCAACACGCCTTCACCGAGCGCAACCACATCGCGGCCCTCGGCCTTGCTCTTGACCAGGAGATTCACGTTCACAGGCTCCTTTGTGCAGGCTGATCTAAACCCAGGTGGCTTTGTTGAGCGGCTGCCAGCAGATCGCGCAGCGTTTCATAGCCTTTCTTCGCATAGACGTAGCTGGGCGCAACCGCCGGGTCCTGCTCGGCCTCGACCACCAGCCAACCTTCGTAACGGGCCTCGATCAACACGTCGAGCAAGGCCGCGAAATCGATGTCGCCATCACCCGGCACGGTGAACGTGCCGTTGACGATGCAATCCGGGAAACTCCACAGGTTGTTACGTGCCAATTGCACCACCGGTTTGCGTACGTCCTTGAAATGGACGTGGCACACGCGAGCAATGTGTTTGCGCAGTACCTGCAACGGCTCGCCGCCACCCATGTAGCAATGGCCTGAATCGAACAGCAGACCGACTTCGCTGCCGGTTCGCGCCATCAACTGGTCAATGTCTTCGGGGGATTCGACGTAAGCGCCCATGTGATGGTGGTAAGCCAGCCGCACACCCTGCGACAGGGTGAAGCGCGCAAGCTCGGTGAGTTTGTCGGCGTACTCCTGCCACGCGCTGTCGCTGTGAAAACGTGGGCGCTCGACCAGACGGATACGCTGGCCTTGAATCGAGTCGGCGACCTCACCGTACACCAGCACCTTGGCGCCGTTGTATTTGAGCAGATCCACATGAGCGGCGATGGCTTCGATCTCTTCAGCCACCGAACGGCTGGCCAGACGGCTGGAATACCAACCCGACACCAGCGCCAGTTCGTAGGGTTTCAAGACATCGGCGACGCCTTTGGCGTCCTTGGGAAATTTTCCGTTGAGCTCAAATCCTTCATAGCCGATTTCCTTGCCTTCGCTGAGGGCGGTGCTCAGCGGCGTTTCGCCGCCCAGGGCTGGCAGGTCGTCGTTGCTCCAGGAAATCGGGTTGATGCCAATTCGGATTGCGGAAGCGGGCATGGCTGCACCTTTATTGTTTTCTTCGCTTTAACGGGTTCATACGGCTGATTCGGTTCGCAGGCTTACGCTCGGGCGTCGCGCCAGGACTCGATCAGGAAACCAAAGGTGCTCTGCACCCGGCTGATCAATCCCGCATCGTCGATCTCACCTTCCAGCCATGCACGGCTCGGCTCATGGAATATCGTCCGCCCCACCGCAAAGCCTCGGCATGAGGTGCTTTTGCTGGCTTCCCTAAAACCTGCAGCCAAAGCTTCGGCCGGGGCATTCAGACCGAGCAGGACCACGCCACGGCAGTACGGATCGCGTTCCTGAATCAGCGCGTCGAGTTTTTCCCAGACCTCAGCGGGTTGCGTTTCAATCTTCCACCACGCCGGGAAAATGCCCAGGTTGTAGAGGCGCTTCAGCGAACGGTAAATCACATCGGGGTGCGTCGAAGGGTGATCCTTCGGCGGTATGACCTCAAGCAGCAGTTCATGACCGCTGGCCTGAGACGCCTGATACAAGCCCATCAGTTGGGCTTCCTGCTCAAGTCGCAGCATCGGCTCGTCATCAGGGTGGTATTGCACCAGGCACTTGATGATTTGTTCTTTCGGCCACGTCACCAGATTGCTGCCAATGGAACGACCGTGTTCGAACGCCAACGGGCGCGAACCCTGCACCTCCACCGGCCGAGCCACCCACCAGTCACGACCGGTCGCGGCGTTCAACGAATCCTGCCCGAAGCGCTGATCGGCCAGCAGACCGACGTCCGCTTCGATTCCGCGCTTCTTGAGGTCGGCCTCAACCCGCTCCACGGCCTGAATAAACAACTGTTTGAGCTGCCCGATGCACGCCAGATCGCGACCGGCTTTTTGCGCCAACTCCACCAACTGACCACGATGGTCGAAGGCAAAAATGAACAGCTGCTTCCATTCCTTGCGCGGCACGCTGACCTGATGCAGGCGTTGCAGTACGAGATCCTGATCAGGCCGGGTGATCGGCACCGGACTGTTGAACAGGTACTCAAGCTCGACCGGAGTCGGCATGGCCGGTGCGCAGGCATGCCGCGACACCACAAGACCACCGCAGGCATTGGCCAGTTGGCAGCAGCGCTCATCGCTTTCGTCGCTCAGCCAGCCTTTGAGGAAACCCGACATGAACGCGTCGCCGGCGCCCAGCACGTTAAGCACTTCAACCCGCACGCCCGGGTAAATCGCACCGTCTTCCAGGCGGGTCGGAATTGCCCCGTGGATCACCGTGCAACCTTGCGGACCCAGTTTGACCACCAGGGTGGCGCCGGTGAGCTGACGTACGTTGCGCAATGCGGCGATCAAGTCGGTGGCGCCGCCTGCAATCAGAAATTCTTCTTCGGTGCCGACGACCAGGTCGAAGCGCGGCAGAATGCGCTGTACGTGCTGGCTGACGTTTTGGTCGGCGACGAAGCGGGTTTCGCCGTCGGCCTTGCCGGTCAGGCCCCACAGCACGGGCCGGTAATCGATGTCGAGCACGCGTTTGACATGGTGCTTCTCGGCATAGTCCAGCGCCTGACTGCTGGCCTTGAACACCTGATCGGTGGAGAAATGCGTGCCGGTGATCAACAACGCCTTGCTGGAGGCGATCTGCGCTTCGTCGATGTCTTCAGCATTCAGGGCCATGTCGGCGCAGTTTTCGCGGTAGAACACCAGCGGGAAGGTTTCACGGTCCTTGATGCCGAGCAGGACCATGGCGGTGAGGCGTTCGGCATCGACCTTGATCCCGCTGACGTCGCAGCCCTCCCGCGCCAGTGATTCGGTCAGAAACCGCCCCATGTGATCGTCACCGACGCGGGTCAGCATGGCGGATTTGACACCCAACCGGGCAGTGCCGAACGCAATGTTGGCGGAGGATCCGCCGAGGTATTTGGCGAAACTGCTGACGTCCTCCAGGCGCGCGCCGATCTGTTGCGCGTAGAGATCGACGCCCAGGCGTCCGAGGCACACCACGTCTAACGGACGTCCACTGGCAAAACGAGTCTGGCCCATGCTGGCTCCTGTTATTTTTATAAGCCTGGCTTCAGCAGCGTCTGCGTGAAGCGCTGTTCGTGAATGCAGACTAGAACGCTCACGGGCAAGGATCAATGATTTTTTCTATATTTTTTTCAAGTAGAATATTTTTTCCACTTTGCGCAAAGGCTGGCAGTTCGTGCTAAACAGGCAGGATATAAACGCCAAGCCCTGTAAACTTCGCGTCATAAGAAAAGCTTAGGAATCCAACCGTATGTCCAGCACCGATCAGCCCTCCCTGTCCGATACCGGCGCCGACGCGGCGTCCTCACAGGTCACCGCGCCGGAAACCGCCGAGTCTCTGCTCAAGCTGATCACCACGGAATACGAAAGCCTACCGCGTCAGCTCAAACGCATTGCCAGCTACATGAGCCAGCAGAGCGACCGCATCATGGTCGACCGCATCAGCGACATCGCCCGCGAATGTGAAGTCCACCCTTCTGCCATCGTGCGTTTTTCCCAGCGCTTCGGCTTCAGCGGTTTCAGTGAAATGCAGGCGCTGTTCCGCGAGGCCTACACACACAAAACCACGCCGGTGCAGAACTACCAGCAGCGTATCCGCAGCATGATCGCCAACAAATCGCAAAAAGCCAGCGGCGGCGACCTGGCCCGCGAATGCGTGAACGCCACGCTTTCCGGGCTGGAACGCCTGGCGCTGGAACTGGACGATGAAGCGTTCGAGAAAGCCGTGGACCTGGTGGTCAATGCCGACAACATCTACGTGGTTGGGGTACGTCGCTCGTTCGCAGTGGCCGATTATCTGGTCTACAACCTGCAGCACACCAACAAACGCATCCACCTGATCTCGGGCTTGGGCGGCAGTTATCGCGAGCAGATGCGCAGCGTGCGCGCCAACGATCTGGTCATCGCCATCAGCTTCACCCCGTACGGCAAGGAAACCCAACACTGCCTGCGCATCGCTCAACACCACCAGGCCAAGACGTTGATCATTACCGACAGTAACCTCTCGCCACTGGCCAAGCGCGCCAACTCGGTGTTGCTGGTCAATGAAGGCAGCTCGTTCGCCTTCCGCTCCCTCAGCGCCACGCTTTGCCTGTGCCAGGCGCTGTTCATCGCAGTGGCGTACCGGCTGGAGTTGAAGGTGGATGAAATGTCGGAGCAGGTCGGTTTTGAGGATTGAGCTTTTTCTGATGCGCTACGGCCTGCGGCAAGAATGAAGAACCAATCGCATACCGTCACGCCTATTGCGACGTTGCTACCACCCAGAAGGCGTGCAGGCAGACCGCAATCCCGCATCTGCCCGGAGGGCGTGGGAGCATTCGGAGGTTACGACGGACGCGATGGAGCGCGCAGCGGTCCTAAATCATCCAACTCGGTGAACCTGACTGACCGCGTTTGCAGGATTCACTGCCGCTGCGCGCCAGATCGTCCGACTGCGGCCCAGAGCAAGCCCGCTCCTAAGCCCTGCGGGCAGAATCAAAGCCTCCAGAAGCGGCTGTACACGTAGCGTGAGGAAGACAGTTGCTACGGCCTACCACCAGAATCGGAAAACACATCGCCGACGCCATAAACGTCGACGTACGCGAGAATTCATCCACCCTCGGCCAATAACTTGTACAAAAACCGACGAGCTGTACAACTATTCTGTAGCTTTTTGATATCACTTTTGTGATGATCCTTGCACTGCAGAAGGAAGTCGCAGCTGAGTATTGATCTTTGCTCTTCAGGCCATGGAACGGAAAACCCTGCCGTTCCACTTGCCTGAGCCGCCATTATGTTTTTCGACTCGTCCAAGAACAAAATCATTCAAGATCTGCAACTGACCGTCGCCCACCAGGCGAGCCTTCTGGAAGCCATCAACCGTTCGATGGCCAGCATTGAGTTCGACCTCAATGGCGTCGTGCTCAGTGCCAACGACAATTTCTTCAAAACCCTGCGCTACCGCCCGGAACAGGTGATCGGCAAGGAGCACCGGATGTTCTGCACGGCTGAGCACGCCCGCAGCGCCGAGTACTCACAGTTGTGGTCTCGGCTGCGCAATGGCGAGTTCGTCTCGGCCACCTTCAAGCGCGTGGCGGGCGACGGCAGCACCGTATGGCTGGAGGCGAGCTACAACCCCATCAGGGACATCGATGGCAAAGTGGTGAAAATCGTCAAATACGCGATGGACGTCACCCAGAAGCTTCAGTCCGAAAGCGAAACCCGCAACAAATTGCAGGCGATCGACCGCGCCATGGCCGTGATCGAGTTTGACCTGGACGGCCGCATCATCGCCGCCAACGACAACTTTCTGCGCCTGCTCGGTTACAACCGCCAGGAATTGCTGGGCAAGCACCACAAGCTGCTGTGCCCGGCAGAAGTCGCCAGCAGCCCGGAATACCAGGACTTTTGGCGGCAGCTCAACAAGGGCGAGTTTTTCAGCGGGCAGTTCAAGCGCATTGGCAAGCACGGTCAAACGCTGTGGCTCGAAGCGTCTTATAACCCGGTATACGGCGCCTGCGGCAAGCTGCTCAAGGTGGTCAAATTTGCCGCCGACGTGACCGCGCGCATCGAGAAGCACGAACAGGATTCTCACAGCGCTGCGCAGGCGTATCACATTTCCGTGCAAACGCAGAAAGTCGCCGAGCAAGGCACTCAGGTGATTCAGCAAGCGGCCAGCGAAATGCGCCAGATCTCGCGCAACATCGACGATTCGTCGCGCATCATTGGTCAGTTGGGTGAGCGGTCCGAGCAGATCACCACCATCGTCAACACCATCCATGGCATCGCCGATCAGACCAACCTCCTGGCGCTCAACGCGGCCATCGAAGCGGCGCGCGCCGGTGATCAGGGCCGAGGTTTTGCCGTGGTGGCGGATGAAGTGCGGCAACTGGCAGGCCGCACCAGCCGTTCGACGCAGGAGATTTCCGAGATGATCCAGTTGATCCAGACCGAAACCCGTCAGGCGATCCTCAGCATGGACAACACCCGCAACAACGCGGCCAAAGGCGTGGACCTCGCCGATCAGGCGGGCTCGGCGATTGTGCAGATCAGTAACGGCACCAATGAGGCCGTGGATGCGGTGCGGATGTTTGCCGGGAGGGATTGAGGCTCCCACTCCTCCAGGGGTCGGCTTGCTGGCTCCTACACGGAGTTTCGCCAGCGGCCGATGTCGGCAACGGATCAACCTTCACTGCGCGCTTCATTCTTGCTGCGCATGGCCTTGGCGCGCTTCTCCAGCACGAGGTACACCACCACCGCCAACATCAGCGGAATTAGAAAATAGATGACCCGGTAGCCAATCAGCGCTGCCAGCAATTGTCCCTTACTGAATTGATGCTGCATCAGGGTGATGAAGACCGTTTCCAGCACCCCCAACCCCGCCGGGATGTGCGCGATGACGCCCGCGATGCTGCTGATCAACAGAATCCCCAGGACAGCCGGGTAGAACGCTTTTTCCGGCAGCAGTATGAAGATCAACAGTGCCATCAATCCCCAGTTCAACGCCCCCAGCAACGCCTGGCGCAGTGCTTGATTGAGCGACGGCAGCACCAGTTTTTGCTTGCGAATGGTCCAGGTCCGTCGTTTGGAAAACCTGCACGCCAGGAAATACCCGAAGCACACGGCCAGCAATACGAAACCGATCAGCTGTAGGGTGGTGTCGCCGATCTTCCACCCCTCCGGCAGGTCGATGAAACCGCCGGCAAACACGAACCCCGCCAGCAACATGTAACCCAACCAGTTGGTGATCAGGCTCAGGCTGAGAATCCGGGTGATGGTCGGCACGTCGAGACCGAGGCGCGAATACAACCGATACCGTAATGCGATGCCGCCGACCCACGAACTCAGGTTCAGGTTGAAGGCGTAGCAGACAAAGGTCACCGGCACGATCTGCGTCACCGACAGCTTGTGTTCGGTGTAACGCCGCGCCAGGACGTCGAATCCGCAGTAGGTCAGGTAGCTGCCCGCGGCCACCAGAAAGCCGAGCGCCAGCGTGCTTGCCTTATACGACTCCAGCGCATGCATCACTTCTTTCCAGTCGAGGTTTTTCACCAGCATGAACAGCAAGACCGGCACGGCGATGAAGAAAAACACAGTGAAACCGCGCTTGGCCCAGGTCAGCCAGACCTTGTGTTTGCCAGGTGCAGGGGCTTTATCCTGTTTGGTGGACGCCTGCGACACGCCATTCATAGCGACTTCTCCCGATCAGCCGACAGCTCGCGCTTGAGTTCGCTCGCCTCCGGAATCCCGTCCGGTGCACGCACGGGTTTCAAGCGCGGCCCGTGCACCGGAAACAAGCCGGCAATCGCCGGAAAATGCCGTAGGAAGTGGAAGCTCAGGAAGATCATTGGCGCCCGCCACCACTGCCCTTTCGCCAGACCTTTCAGGCTGGCCTGCTTGCTGTGGGCGGCGGCCAGTTCCGTGAGATGTTCGTGCAGGTGCTGATTCAGCGCGTGATCACGGATGAACAGATTCGCTTCCAGGTTCAACGCCAGGCTCAGAGGGTCGAGGTTGCTGGACCCCACCGTCGACCACTCATGGTCGATCAGCGCGACTTTGCCGTGCAATGCGCGTTGCTTGTATTCATGGATCACCACCCCTTCACGCAGTAGCCAGGTGTAGGTGAGGCGCGAGCACATGCGCACGAAAGGCATGTCCGGCTGCCCCTGCAGGATCAGTGTGACCTTCACGCCGCGGCGGGCCGCATTACGCAGCTCGCGCAGGAACCGGTAGCTCGGGAAAAAATACGCGTTGGCGATGGTGATGCGCTGGGTAGCGCCGCGCATCGCCAGCAGGTACTGCTCTTCGATGTCGGTGGTGTGCTGACGGTTGTCTCGTTCAGCCAGCAACATGCGCGCGCTGCCCGCCTGGCGAGTGACCGCTTTGAGCGGCGCGAAGGATCCGCGCAACGCAGGTCCGAGCATCCCCAGCGTGGACCGGTAGATGTCGGCAACGATAGGACCGCGTACCAGCACCGCGTAGTCCTGTTTGGCGGTCACGCCGGTGTCGGACATGTGATCGACGCTGTAATTGATGCCCCCCATAAACGCCAGTTCGGCATCGATCACCACCACCTTGCGGTGCAACCGGCGGAACAGGTTGGTGCGCATGCCCATGAACTTCGGGCGCGGGTCGAACAACTGAATCTGCACACCGGCGCTGACCATTTCCTGCACGAACGACGTACTCAGGTCACTCGTGCCGTAATCATCCACCGTAATCACCACGCGCACGCCGCGACTGGCCGCCTCGATCACCGCCTGTTGCAGGCCTTCGCCAATGCGGTCTTCAAAAATGATGAACGTCTCGATCAGCACCTCTCGCCGAGCCATGCGAATGTGTTCAAAGACGCTGCTGAAGAAATCCTCGCCATTGATCAACAACTCGACGGAATTGCCGTCTTGCCAGATGCCACATTGATCATTGAACGCCTTCATAGTGTGACCTCCACCGCCAAGGGCGCATGATCGGAAAGATGCGACCAGGGTCGGTTCGACAACACCCTGGGTGCCCGGGGACGGGCATTGCGAACATAAATTCGGTCCAGACGCAGTAACGGGAAGCGCGCTGGAAAACTCTTGGCCGGGGCGCCGAATGATTCGACGAATACCTCGCGCAAGCCGCTCGGCGCCAAGGCGGCGTCGGCTTTTTGCCGCCAGTCGTTGAAATCCCCTGCAATGATGACCGGGGCTTCCTGCGGCAAGCGCGACACCAATTCCGCCATCAGCAACAACTGCTGCTGTCGGTGAACCTCCCTAAGCCCAAGGTGCACGCAAATGGCGTGAACCTCACCGAACCCTGGCACCTGCAACACGCAGTGCAGCAAGCCTCGCTCTTCGGTGCCGAGGATCGAAATGTCGAGGTTTTCGTGCCGCACGATCGGGTATTTCGACAGCAACGCATTGCCGTGGTGACCGTGGGGATACACTGCATTGCGTCCGTAGGCGAAGTCATCCCACATGCTGTCGGCAAGGAACTCGTACTGCGACGTCGTCGGCCAGTTCTTCACCTTTTGTGCATGGTTCTGCTGTTCGCCATGGACTTCCTGAAGAAATACGACATCTGCCGACACGCTGCGCACTGCATCGCGCAGTTCCGGCAGTATGAAACGCCGATTGAGAAAGCCGAAGCCCATGTGCATGTTCATCGTCAGCACATTGAGCGTGACATCGGTGGACGCATTTTGTCGGCGACTGGCGATGCCTTCGGGGGTCAGGGCACTGGTCAAAACTTCACTCCTTGCAGATCGCCGGGGGCGACTTCCAGGTCGGCTATCAGGTCAAAACGCTTGAGCAACGCACGCGCGTCATAAGGCGCCCTGACTTTGATGTCGTTGTCGAAATAGCAATAAACGTCTCGCGACTTGCGAGCCCGAGGCGATTTGGCGACCGTGAGATGGGCGTCCCTGGGCTGCGAGCCCTGCTGCCACGACTCGATACGATCGCCCCAGCGCTTGAGCGCGCTGGGCGTGTAACCGCTGGCGTACAGCTCTTTGTCGCCATGCAGGCGCAGGTAGACGAAATCGCTGGTCAGGTCTTCCATGTACGGCCACTTGCCCGCCGTGTCAGCGATCACCAGGGCGACGTTGTACTTGCGCAGCAGCGCGATGAACTCGGGGTCAGCAAAACTTTCGTGACGAATTTCCACGGCGTGTCGCAATCTGGCTTTCGCGGGAATGTCCAGATAACCTGGCTTTTCCATCCGCGCGGCGCACTTTTTGGCACAGGCCTTCGCGGCTTTGCCGTCGAATGGCAGCAACTGCAAAAACGCTTCGAATTTTTCCGCATCGAATTTAAAGCTGGGCGGAAACTGCCAGAGGATCGGGCCCAGTTTGTCCCTGAGCTGAAAAATGCCCGAGGCAAAGAAATTGGCGATGGGCTCAGCGATGTCGTTCAGACGTTTGACATGGGTGATATAGCGCGGACCTTTCAGGCTGAAAACGAAGCCCTTGGGCGTGTCGGCATACCAGCGGGCATACAGGTCTGGCGACTGCAGGGAGTAAAACGAGCCATTGATTTCAATGCTGTTCACCGCCCTGGAGGCGAATTTAAGTTCGTTTTTCTGAACCAGACCTTCCGGGTAGAAATCACCGCGCCACGGCACGTAGCGCCAGCCCGAGATGCCGATACGAATATCGCTCATGCAAGTGCTCTCTGTGCTTGGGCCACGACCGGTGTCGCGACTGCCTTGAACAAGAGATAAGAAGCTTGGGAAACAGGCAGGTTCCCTGGTTTTTGTGCCGTGGCGTCAGATGCCGCGTTTTTGCGGGTCGGGGTGGGTGTCGTCGATGACGTCGGGTCCATTGGGCAGTGTTTCGGGTCGGCTGGGATCGGCCCCAGGCGTGCGGACATCATCGCCTTCCAGGACTTTTCCGCCGTCGGTGAAGACAGGATCGAGGAGTTCGTCGTAGTCGGTGCCGGGGTTTTGGGACAGTGGGTTCTGTAAGCCGGGTTGGTCCATCAGGTTCTTTTTCATGGCGCACCTTGGGGTTGTCTGCGGTTTTTGGGCGGGTCATGAAGTGTTTGAAAATAATCGGGGGTGGGTGTTCAGGGTTTTTGGGGGCCGTTTATCGGTCGGCCAGAGGTCCGCATGCGGGATCGGGATCGGGATCGGGATCGGGATTGGGATTGGGATTGGGGTCTTATCCGTTTTTGGGGTGACGCTTATACGTTTGGTCCTGCCTGACAGCAGAACAAAAAACCAGCGCCTCCCTAAAGAAACAGGCATGCATCAATCCCACTGCCACCTGCTAAACCGAAACCCGAAACCCGAAACCCGAAACCACTACTTAACAATGCCCCACCGCGCGCCGCGCTTTCTCTTTGGCCCCGCACACATTCATCTGGCACCACCGCCGACGACCATTCTTCGACGTGTCCACGAACAACCAATCGCAATCCGGCAAGGCACACAGCTTGAGTTTCGCCAAGTCCGCAGAGCTCAACAGGGCCGCTGCCTGGAAAGCAATCCGGCCCATGAAGCCCGAAATCATCCCATCCAGTGTCTCGCACCGGCGCCATGTCCAGGCGAACCCGGCCGGTATCGAAATCAGTACGCGCTGCGATGCAGTCGACACCAACACCTCGTTCAACGCCTCAAGCTCGCGAGCGTCAACCGGCTCTCCCAACGCCACAGACAGAAACAACCGATAAAGCGACTCACGAAAAGCGATCAACTGCTTGAATGCCGTCAGCGAATGCCAGGACGATTGCTGCACCAGGTCCACGCACCTGGCGTGCTCGGCCTCACCGATCAGCCCGGCGTGAAGAAACCAGTGCACAATCTCCTCAAGGCTCGAAAGCTTATCCACCACCGCCGTCAGCGATGTGCCGGGCCTTCGGCCATCACATGTATTGAGATAATCGAGCACACTCACGCCACCCACCAAACGAATAGCGTTGATCTTCAATTGACCGACGGACATGGCCTACCCCGGCATTGGCAGAAGCCTGAATAATGGCAGAGATGGGCCAACACGCCGGACTTTCTGACCAAACCGCCTTAAATTGCGCAGAGTCGGTCCTTATAACCCTCGAGAATGGCGTAACCATTCGTCGATCATCCCCACCGCTGTTGCCACACTCACCTGATCGCTGTGGATATGCAGTTCCGGAAAGACCGGTGGCTCGTACATCGAATCGATGCCCGTAAAGCCACGTATCTCGCCCCGTCTGGCACGGCGATACAACCCTTTGGGATCACGGCGTTCGGCGACCGCCAGCGGGGCATCGACAAAGACTTCGACGAAGCGCTCGTTGCCGATGATCGAGCGGGCGTAATGCCGCGCGGCACGGGTGGGCGAAATCAGCGCCACCATCACCGTCAGGCCGGCGTCGGCCATCAATGCCGCGACTTCGGCCACACGCCGAACGTTTTCGTCACGGTCGTGATCCGTGAACCCAAGATCCCGGCACAAGCCGCTGCGCAATGAGTCGCCATCCAGAATGCAGGTCTTGAGCCCGCGCGCGCGCAACACTGGGTTCAGCCCGTCGACAATGGTGGATTTTCCGGCAGCGGACAGCCCGGTCAGCCAGATCACATGGGGCGTAGGCTGACCCTCCGGCGCGGTGTCGTGGGTGAAGTTGTAGGCGAACAGGTTGTTACGCGACGCCTGGGACTGCTGTTGAATAGCCATGGGTACACCTCCTTGTGACTCAACTATGCGCCTGATGAATGATGAAATCGGCGGCCATCGGGTCGTAGACAGATTTGAAATCGCCGTAGCTTTGCTTCACCACGAACCCGGCTGCTCTCATTTCGCCCCGAAGCCGACCCGGCAGAATCGGGCACACCCGCAAGCTATAGCGGGCACCGTCGGCGAAGGTGTACACGAATTCGCACAACGACTCGTGCAGCTCACCCAACGTGACCTTCGCCGTTTTGCCGCAATAGTAGTAGCGACCGGACGACGAGAACTGCCCGGCGAGAATGGCCTGGAAATTACGCTGATCAACCAGCAACACGCCTCCCGGATTAAGCAGCCGACGGAACCGCTTCAATACCGCGATGCGCTCGGGCTCCTCGAAGACATGACACAGCGAGCTGCCCAGGCACAGCACCGCATCGAAGGTGCCCAGTTGCCGAGGGTCCAGGTCATGCCAGTCGCAGCACAGGATCGGAATGTCCAGGCCCCGGCTGGCGAAGTTGGCCTTCGCTTGCCTGACCATGGTCGGGCTTCCATCACAGGCCGTGACGTCGAAGCCTGCGCGACGCAGTTGCACCGAATGAAAACCGCTGCCGCAGGAGGCATCGAATACCCGGCACGCGCCGGCCTGCAACAACAGTTGCGAAAAGAATGGTCCTTCTCCTTCCGCGCGCTTGTTCCAGTCGATCAGCTCGTCCCAGCGACTGACAAAATCGGCGTTGTATTGCTCGGTATAGGCGAGAGGCGTGACGGCCTGACCGACACCGCGCAGGTCAGGCCGATCAGCCGAATTGACGGGCGAAGATGCGTTGCTGGGGAACATGGCTGACTCCTTGTTGGCTGATGTTGTGAGCGAACGCCTGATATTTTCGACCCAGCTCATCGGCGCATTTGGCGGCGTCCTGGACCTTCATGCCAACCACGGAATAGCCAAGCATCTGCTTCATGACGTTCATCTGCGCGCTCCCGAACATGACCGTGCCATCGGCCATGATCGACTGAATGCCGTCCTGTCGTTGCCCAGCCTCATTGATCTGGATGGCTTCTTCACGCCGGATCCCGTAAGGCAGGCCAAGCAGCACCTGACCCATCCCGACCTTCACCGGATACCCGCCCGCCAAGCCGTGCGGCCCGGGAGCGTGCACGTGCACCTCTGCGTCGGCGAACAGGTTTTCCAGAACAGTGATGGCCGACATCGCCGTCAGGTACTGTCCATCGACGCCGCCCAGGCGACGGAAGTTGTCCGCCACACTGCCAAAGATCACGTCAGCACTGAATTCATCCGTGCGTTCCTGGTCATTGATCCAGTAAGACAGATTGAAGTTCGCCTGCTGTGGCAAACCATGACGTGGCACGTAATGGCTGAAGAAGTGTTGGCCGATCAGTTTGACGCGGACCTGCGACGGCTCGCACCGGCTAAGCCGGGCAATGGCGCATCGGGTGGCGGGAATCAGATTTGCAACATTCCCCACCCCCACGTGCGGTGCCATACCTACCTTAAACAGGACGGCATTGACCGCATCAGGAAACGCTGCATTGACCACCAAAGATTTGACGCCGGACTGCACAAGCGCGCGCATCAGTGCATACGCTGGAGCCAGGTGCATCGGCAACCAAGGGCCTAACTGGGCTTGATCCAGCGCGTCGAAATCCGGCTTTGGCAATTGTGTAATGACACGCCATGACTGCAGCGACGCGCAGTTGAAAATGACGTCAGGTTTGATCCGGGACAGCGTTTGGGCGTTCCGTTCGATGGCGGATTCCGTCAGATCCATTTCCCACGCCTGAATGCGGAGCGACACATTCAGTTGCAACGCACCCAGGCTGACCAGGTTGCACAAGCGGGTCGCGTGTTCCAGGTTACGGCTTGCCACATGAAAGTCGAACTGATTGCGGGGCGCGAGGATTTGCAATACCTGCAGACACAAGTTGCCGCCGCCCACGATGAGCAATTTCTTCCGTTGCATGTTTCACTCCCTGAGTGTCCGACTGCGCATCAGCGCGGGTAAGCACCATTGTCCACGGGTATGACTTTGCCGGTCAGATGACGGCTCTGATCGGACAGCAGAAACAGGATCACATCGGCGACTCCTTCCGGTTGAATCGGTTCTTTGACTATTTCCTGTCGCTCGTACTCCTTGCGCCGATGTTCGGGGATGCGGTCATGGATGGAGGTCTCCCGAATCAATGCCGGCGAGACCGCATTGACGCGTATGCGCGGCCCGAAATTCCAGGCGTTGGCCTTGGTCAGGCCAATGACGCCTGCCTTGGTGGCGCCGTAGAGCGCGTCCATGCTGCCAACCTCACCGGCCACCGATGTGATGTTGACGATGCAGCGCGTATGCGGCGCTTGCAGCTCGTGACGGGCGAAGTCTCTCGACAGGTAGACCAGTGACTTGAGGTTCACGGCCCACATTTCTTCCATTTCCTCATCGCTGTATTCGTAAACGCTTTTGCCGTGGTACAGACCTGCGTTGTTCACCAGCCCTTGCAGCGCGAGGCGATCGTCACGCTGGTACAGCTCACTGATAAAGGACTGATAAGTGTCTGGCCTGGAGAAGTCGGCAACATGCCCCTCCAGCCTATGGGAAGGCAAAAGCTCCTGGAGGTCACGCAAACCTTGTTTATCCTTGTCGGCGGCAATGACGTAGTAACCGGCTTCCACACAGGCAATGGCGGTCGCTTTGCCGATGCCGTTGGCAGCACCCGTGATGACAATTTTTTTCATGAGCGTCCCTGCTGAGTGAATTGATTCATGCGTTCATAGAACGGCCGGTGCATGTGGTAGTAACCCATCAGATGCGGGTGGGCAGTGAGCTGTCGTTCGTCGAAATCCGGCGTCGACGCCACGATGTGCGTGCTGCGTTCGGCGTCTTTGTGCCAGCTGCGCCAGGCCTGCCACTGTGGCGGGCAGGACGGCTCCCAACTGAGCGCCTCGGGAAGGAACTCCAGCTGCAAGTGATCGCAGAGCCTGCGCAGCGTTTCTTCCGGCCGGTTTGCCAGATCGTCGCCATTGATCACGTACGGAATCTTGCCGGTGAGCTTGGTGACCCGACAGAACACGTCGTACAGGGCTTTGTGGCCGATGGCGTGCAGGGGCATCTGAGCAAACATCGCAAAGTGCGAAACGATGGCCCGTCCCGGCTCGCGAATGATGAACACATGCTGTTGTTCAAGCAGAAAGTCGGCGTCCGCTTTCAGTTCATCCAGGCAGTGGTAGCACATGTCCTTGTGGAAAACATGGCGCCGCTCACGCGTGCTGCGCAGCAAGGACTTGATCCCCTCGTAGGTCCGCGGCAGGCCACAGTCCAGATCGCCATGGGGAATGGCCGACTGCTCATTGAAAGCCATGTGCGCAAAGGGTTCGTGGAAGACCTCGAAATCCCCTCGTTCGATGAACACGCGCTCCAGCACCGTGGAGCGCGAACGCGGATGAGCCCACAGGGCAATCATGCGATTCATGACACACCTCCCATCGCCACATCACTTATGGCCAGATCGCTCAGAGGCCTCATCGCGGGAAACGGGGCCCTGCTGCCGGGGTTTTTCACAAACGCCAACAGCTGCTCTTGACCTTCTCGGGCGTCGTGGCTGGCGGTGAGGAACGCCGGATGCAGCGCGAACCGTGACGGTGACAGTTCACCCTCGAAGTACGCCTGGTTGAAGTACGGAATCGCCATCAGCCGATTCAGAACGCGCCGTGGCATTTGTACCCATTCGGTGGCGGTCGTCACCGGCTGATTATGCTGTTGGCGGCGGATGAGAAACTCGAGGATGTCCGGCGTCAGGGTATACAAGGTCGTGTCTGCGCCCGTGCGCTGCAGGTGCCAGCAATGCTCGCGCCCGCGCACATCGGTGTCGACTTTCAGGCTGCAAAGCAACAACCGCGCCGGTGTCTGCCAACGTCGCAACAACGCCTGCATCGCCTGATAGACCGCCAGCTCCGCCCAGCGCCGGTCCGTCGCGGTCAGGCACAGCCGCCGCTGCGCAGCTTGACGCTCAAATTCATGCTCGGCACCCAGACGCCCTATCATGAACGTGATGACGTAACGGGCCCGGTCTGTGTTTACACCGGTCACCCGCGCGCGCAGACGACCGCTGTGGATCGCCTTCAGGCATGCCGCGAACTGCGAAACGGTGAAGCAGAAGGTGTTATTGATCGAACACCCCTGGGCGACCAGTTGTTCGATCGCCCGATACCCCTGCTCGCTGCCCGGCACCTTGACCATCACGTTGGGGGCCAGACTGGCCAGTTGCAGCCCGCGTGTGACGAGCATACGCTCGTGCATCCGTTCGCCGCCTTCGATCTGTGCCGACAACCAGCCCTGACGTTGCTGCGTGGCATCCCATAGCGCGCGAAGTTTTCCCGCCCCCTCCGCGATCACCTGGTCGTAGAGCTGACGTGCTTTATCGCTATCCGTCATCTGCGTGGAAAGACTGTCGGTAAAATGCTGCCACTGCTGAGGATCTTCAAGCACCGCCCGTGCAACCAGTCGTGGATTGGTAGTTGCTCCGCTGAGACCTGATTGACTGCTTGAAAAGTTATCGGGAAGCCAACTCTCGACCACGTCAAACATCTTGGGGTATTTCATAATCATTCGGTCTTTAAAAGCGTCATAGATCGTCGGCGATGAATCCCACCATACTTCTGAATCCACAGTGTTCAGTTTTAACAGGCGAGCGAATCCGGGGACTTCCATGAGAATAGTCCTGTGTGCAGGTGTCCGTTAATGATGACGAGGGTCCCAGCCATGCCGGGCAAAATGCCAGTCTGATCAGACTGATAGGCAGAAGCTCTGAACCGTCCGGGGTAAAGATGGATCCAAGGGGATTACCTGTCAAACCCGTTTTGATGGTTTGCTAATCACGAATAAGTATAAAAACAGATTTTTATATGACGCTATTAGCAAACGCGTTCAAACACGTTTTACCCCCTCGTTTGGATAACTTCATATGGAGACGAATAAGAAATATTCCGAAACATGCTGTTTAGTACGTCGTACAACCAGAATTCACAAACTTATGAATGACACTCGGCCCAATAACGCGATTAAGTGAGTTACTCGCATTGAAGGCTTAATGCCATGATTAAGCCTCAATGAGCATTTATTTGATCGAAACTATGATCGGCCTGATAGGCAGATCCCCAGCTGAATAACGCGCAGTGGGCTTGCAAATACCATTCATTATTCCCACCGAGGCGTTCATGTGGAGGCCTGTTGAAACCTGTAGCGAGCATCGTGTTCTGATCGGCAACCTGCTTAAATCAGGCAAGAACATCAAAAATCGAGGGACCTGACCGTGACGACACCCCTGAACGCTGAACGCTACAGCTACCGAGCTCGCTGGTTCCACTGGGTGATGGCTGCCCTGATTGTGCTGGCGTATGTCCTGATACTTAGCCGCAGTCAGTTCGCCAAAGGGACCGACCTGCGAACCTTTGTCGTGCAATCGCATTTTTGGGTGGGGATCGTGGTGCTGATCATGGCGTTTTTCCGCGTGGCGGAGCGTCATCGTCATACGCCGCCGGGCGTTACCCCGCCGCTGGAAGGCATCCTGCGGGTCGCCGCTACGTTGTCGCACTACGCGTTGTATGCGTTTCTCTTCGCGCAACCGTTGTTGGGATTGTTCACCGTCTTGCTGGAACGCGGCGCGCTGCCCATCCCGTTGACCTCTCTGACCATTCCAGCGCCCTTCGATATCGCCAAGGACACCGCTGAAAATCTCGAACACTTCCATGTGTTGCTGGGCACGATCTTCTATTACGTCATCGGGTTGCACGTGGTCGCTGCGGTCTGGCATCACTTCGTGCGCAAGGACAATACCGTGCGGCGCATGGTGTAACCCCTGCCCGGCACTAGCCCTTGGCCCTGGCTTCGTCAAGTAGTTGCTGGATCACCTGTTCCTGGGTGTCGTAGCTGCCCTCACCGAAGTGGGTGTATCGAATCTGGCCCTGCGCATCGATGATGTAATGCGCGGGCCAGTATTGATTGCCAAACGCGCGCCAGATGGCGTAGTCATTGTCGATCGCGATCGGGTAGTTCAGGCCCAGTTTCTCCACGTTCTTGCGCACATTGTCGATGACACGCTCGTAGGGGTATTCGGGGGTGTGCACACCAATCACCACCAGACCGTCCTTCTCGTATTTCTTCGCCCAACCGTTCACGTAGGGAATGCTGCGTTGGCAGTTGATGCAGTCGAAGGTCCAGAAATCCACCAGCACTACTTTGCCCTGCAACGATTCCTTACTCAGCGCGGGCGAGTTCAGCCACTGCACCGCGCCGGCCAGGGACGGCATTTCCCCTTTGCTGCTGACATCCGGCGCGGTGGCAGCCTTCACGCTGTCCACCAGGTAGTCGATGACCGCCGGCACGCCGGTCAGTACGCGCTGCTCAATGGCCGCCGCGCCTTCTGAGGACGTTCCGGCCAGCAGTTGATTCTGGTTACCGCTGCCGATCACGACGGCCACCAACAACGCTGCGCAACCGGCGCCGCGCCTGAGCCAGGCGGTCACGGGTAACGACAATTTCATTCGGGTCAGCACACCGCGTCCGGCAAATATCAGCGTCCCCAGCGACACTGCGCTGCCGAGCCCGTACGCCAGCAACAGCAGGCTGGTGTGCGCACTCGGCCCTTGCAGCATCGCACCGGTCAGGATGATCCCCAGAATCGGTCCGGCACACGGCGCCCACAACAGTCCGGTCGCCACGCCGATCAACAGCGAAGCCGAAGGACCGGACAGCCGCCGCGTGGCAGGGTCAAGCCGGTTGCCGAGGGTCACCAACGGCCACATCAACCAGCTTCCAACCTTCGCCGACAGCAGGGACAGCGCAAACAACACCAACACCACCAGCGCGATATGGCGACCGATGCCGTTGGCCGTCACCACCCAGTCACTGCTCACCACCGCCAGACTGGAGACCAACGCGAAGGTCAGCGTCAACCCCAGCAACGTCAGCAGCACTGAAGAAGCCGAGCGGTCGGCACGGGCGAACAGAAACGGCACGACGGGAAGGATGCACGGGCTGAGGACCGTGACAATCCCGCCCAGAAAAGCGATGAGCAACATACGCATTACCTGCGATCAGAAAAGGCGCGAGCGTTAAACCCGTCCTTTGGATACCGAAGTCTTGAAGGGGCGACTCAGTTGTCGTGGCAGCCTTCTGACAAGCTCTGATAGTCGAGGACGTGGACCTGGTCCGTTGAGTCAAGGTAGGTCAGTTGCGAGGTCACCACACTGCAAGCGGGCGTGGTGCCCTCTTTGGACGAGAGCACTTTCTTGATGTCCAGGTGGGTGCCGTATGTGTAGGTTTCAGACTTCACAGCGTCTTGCGCTTGAGCGGACAGAGCGCCCAGGCTGAGGGCGGCAAACAGGGTGGCGATTGAAAGATTTTTCCAGTTCATGGCGATCTCCAGAGCGATAGCTGATTGTTCAAGTGGGCCGAGGCGTTGTTCCTCGATGGAGCCTATTGAACGGTCTGGAGGTATCGTGGATGTGTCGGCAAAGCGGCCAATGGAATCACCACGTGTCGGACGGGGGGTTGGATACAGTGCGATACAAATGGGGGTGCTGCGCTGGCTTACGGTCGGCGCTATCAGAGCTCGGTACATCCACTATCTGGGTGGCGCTGATAGATTGGTTCTGCCTGGCGGCAGAAGCCGATACCCAGGATCGTTCCAACGCTCTGCGTGGGAATGCCTGCCAGGACGCTCCGCGTCCACGCTGACGCGGAGCGTCAGTCCCTGCGTTACCACGCGGAGCGTGGGAACAATCAAAAATCGATCGGCACAGGACCAGCCCTACGATCAATGCTGCTGCTCAACCGACCCATCCACCGGATCTGGCGGAATCGGGCCGTCCTGACTGGTGTCGATGCTGACCACCACCGACATGCCCGGACGCAAACGCGCCAGCTCGTCCTGATCGCCGTCCACCGTGATACGCACTGGAATCCGTTGGGCAATCTTCACGAAGTTGCCCGTTGCGTTGTCAGCGGGCAACAAACTGAACTCCGACCCTGCTGCCGGCGAGATCCGCTGCACGCGGCCGCGCATCTTGCGGTTTTCCAGGGCATCGACGGTGAACGACACCGGCTGGCCCAGACGCACATTGGCCATCTGGGTTTCTTTCATGTTCGCGATGATCCAGCGCGGACGCGGCACCAGCCCCATCAACTGTGCTCCCGAGTTCACGTAGGCGCCCAGGCGCGTACCGATCTGTCCCAACTGACCGTCGCGTGGCGCAGTGATGCGGGTATTGGTGAGGTCGATGCGCGCCAGTTCGATGGCCGCTTCGGCGTTTTTGACCGACGCCTCCAGCGAGCCTCGATTGACGATCACCGTTTGCAGGTCTTGCCGGGCGATTTCAAGTGCTGCCTTGGCTTCAGCCAGCGCCGCACGCGCCTGCGCATCCGCTGCGCGGGTCACGTCCAGCTCGCTTTTCGACACCGAGCCATCGGTCACCAGCGCGTTGCTGCGGCGCAGGTCCGCCGCCGCCTTCTGGCTCTGCGCCTCGGCGCTCGCAACCGTCGCCTGACGCTGCACGATGGTGGCTTCGGCACTGCGCCGCTGCTGCAGATTGTTCTCCAGTGCGGCCTTTTGAATCCCCAGTTGCGCCAGCCCTTGATCCAGATGCTGTTGATAAATCCGGTCGTCGATGCGTACCAGCAGGTCACCCTCCTTCACCCACTGAAAATCCTGCACCGGCACTTCATAGACGTAGCCGCTCAGTTGCGGCGAAATGATCGTGGTCTGCCCCCTCACCTGCGCATTTTCCGTGCTCTCGATAGGGCTGCTGAATGGCGGTAGTTGCCAGGCGTACAGCACGATCAGCACGCCCGCCAGCGCGACGCCACCGAACAGAATCGACGACACCAGACGAATGCGTGCCGAACGCGGCTGCGTGGTGGCGGGCATCACCGCTGGAGCTGGCGCCGGAGCTGCGGTAGGCGCCGATTGGGGTGGCGGGTTCACGGATGCGTCCCCTGAAGGTTTGTCCGAAGGTTTGCCGGGTTCTGTCATGAAGAGTGCGCGCCAGAAGAGGAAACGGAGGAAGGTGCAGGTGCCGAGGGCGTGAACGGCGCCACCGGTTCTGTGGTGATCCACAGCCAGGTCGCACGGCTGGTGATCCAGATCATCGTCAAGACCGCGATCACTGCAATCAGCATGAACACGTCGTTGTAGGCCAGCGTATTGGCCTCACGGGTCGCGGCCGTCGCCAGGGTGCGTATCCCCTGGCTGGTGCGTGAGGTCGGGTCGGCAATCGCTGACAACAACGACCCGCTCGAACTCTGCAACCGTGACTGCACCTGCGGGTTGAGCAGGGTCACGTTCTCAATGAGGTAGGACGAATGAAACTTCTCGCGCCAGACCTGAAACGTCCCCAGCAAGGCCGACCCGATCAGGCTACCGACGTTCTGGGTGATCCCGAACATCACCGAGAAACTCACCATGTTCCGTGGGTTACTGATGACCCCACTGATGCCCAGTACCAGTGTCGGGCCGAGAAAGAACGTACCGCCAAACGCCAACAAAAACTGACTGAAATACATTTGCGGCTGACGGGTCAGGCTGGTGGAAAAGCTGTCCATGCCAGAACCGATGGCCATCAACGCCAGCGAGATGATCAGTGGCTTGAACAGATGCTGCGGGTCGATGGTCATGGCGCTGACCAACAGCCCGGCGACGCTGCCCAGCAGCATGAAAAGATAGAGCGTGTGCAACTGCTCTGTGCCCTGGTTGAGTCCCTGCAAAAAGCCCACGGCACCCGTCGACTGCTCGGACAGCACAATGCGCGTCAACAGCACACTCAAGGCAAACCTCAGCATCCGTCCGCTGCCCAGCCAGCGGGTGATCAGTAACGGTCGCGTGCGGTTGTGTTCGATCGCCAGCCCCGCACAGATCGTCGCGATGGAAAACGCCAGCGCAATGCCGATCCAGGGCTCCTCCAGCCACCACTCGATCCGTCCCAGCGACAGTGCCGCGCACAGGGCCGCAAAGCCTGAAGACAACAATGCGAAGGTCAGGAAGTCGAGCTTCTCGAACGCCTTGAAGCGGTCACCCGGCGGCAGTTTCAGAACCAGCACACAGCCCAGGGACAAGAGGCACAGACCCAGCTCGAACAGATACAACCCCCGCCACTCGGCAATCTGCAGCAAGTCTTCGGAGACCAGCCGTGCCAGCGGGGTGGCCAGCTGTGCGGTCCCCAGCCCCAGCACCAGTGCCTTCATTCGCCACTTCTGCGGGAAGGCCTGAATCATGTAATACAGCCCCAACGAACTGAGGGCCGCACCGACCATGCCATGGGCGGCGCGTACTGCAATGGCCGAGTGGATGTCGTTGACGAACAGGTGGGCGAAGGTCACCAGCGCATACAGCACCAGAAAACCTTCGGTAAACGCACGCAATCCGTATTGCTGACGAAACTTCACCAGCAGCAGATTGATCGACACGTTGGTCATGACGTACGCAGCCGGAAGCCAGGCAATTTCCGCCTGGGTGGCCCCCAGCGCGCCCTGCAGGTACTGCAGGTTGGCAACCACCAGCGCGTTCCCCAATCCGCCGGTCAGCGCGACGATCACGCCAACAATGGCAAACGCCAGCCGTTTGGGCGTCGAGTGCAACGGCGTTGAAGGCGAACCAGGTATGGTCGGCCGCTCATGGGGAGCCCAGTTATGAGGCGTGTACTTGTCGTTCATCGAGCAGACCTGATGGATGCTGTCCTGAGACCGTGACCAGAACGATATTACTCACCGCCCGCTCGCGCGTGACGATGATTCGGCATTATTTGTCGAGTGAATGAGGATTCGTTTGAGGGAGTTTAGAAGTTGCCAACGGATTTGCAGCGCTCGGCGTACACCCGCGAACCTGCTGCTACCTGCCTTGCCCACGACGAAAGTAAGCAGATTGTGAGCGATACACAGAAGCGATGTCAGGCACATAACCAGTGGGAGTCAGCTTGCTGACGAAGCGGCCAGAACATCCAGCCTGCGTTCGACTGAGACTCAGTACTCGTGGGCAAACTCACCTCACAGGTTCTGCACGCTGACATCGCTCGAGGGTGACCTGCAAGCGAACTGCCGCCGAGCTCACCCGATCATTCGCAGCCCCGGCCCCTGCTCAAGCTTCACGTCCACCGCATGAATGCTCGCTTCGCGGTGCCTGAGCATGGCACCGGCACGGCCGTTGAACACCGCATTGATCTCCGACAGGATCGACAACGCCACGCTGTCCGGGGTATCGCCGCCCAAATCCAGGCCCACAGGGAAATGCAGGGCGGAGAACGCCTGGCCTTCGCGCAGTTGGGCAGGCATTTCATCGAGCAAACGCTCGGTGCGACTGCGCGGCCCGAGTTGCCCGATGTAGCGCGGCGCGCCGTTCAGGACCTGACCGAGCCAATGACGATCCTGCGTGAGGCTATGAGTCATGACCACCACAGCAGCATCTGCCACCATCGAGGTGAGATCGGGCAAAGCTTCAAGCGGCGCAGCCAGGACCCGGTCTGCTTCGGGAAAGCGCTGAGCCCGGGCGAAATGCGGGCGAGCATCGATCACCGTGATGTGCCAGCCCTGCAAGCGCGCCATGCTCACCAGCGGAGAAGCGTCATGGCCAGCGCCGAAAATCACCAGCCGACGTGGCGCCGGAATGTACTCCAGCAGCACTTCAATCGACCCGCCTGCCCCGTCGTATGTGCGAGTGGCGGATCGACGGGCATCGAGTACCGCACGCAGATCCTCGGCAATCGCCTGCGCCAGCCAGCGTTCATGCATGTGCGTGCGCAACCCGCTCGACGGGGACAATGCGACACGCTCACCGACCGCGACGTGCCGGTCGTTGTGCGAGCCAATGACCGTCGCCAGTGCCGCGCCGTGACCGCTGGCCTTGACCTCGCGCAAGACATCCACCACCAGGCTTTGACCCTCGGGCAGCACGCGCTCGAAAAGGATATGCACCGTGCCGTTGCAGCCCAAGCCAAAACTCAGCTCGGCTTCTTCCAGCTCATCGTCATCTTCGCCCGTGCTGTAAGCGCGAATCGACGGCTTGCCGCTGGCCGTCAACCACCAGGCCTTCTTACTTACATCGCTTTCCAGGCAACCCCCACTGACGGTGCCGGTGGCTTCCCCCACTTGCGCGATGACCATCCGCGCACCCGGTCGTCGATACGCCGAGCCCTCGACCTTGATCACCGTGGCGATCACTGCTTCCTGTTGCCCGGCCTGCGCTCGATCGAGCGCCGCGAGCAGACTGGATAGATCATTCATGCATGTCCCCACTGAGTCATGAGCTGAAGCGGTACTGTTCAACCGGCAACGCATCGCTGCCTAGCATATTGGTGCGTTTACTTGCTGACTGCCGGCAGCCTCTCAGGTTCAAGCGCTTGATCGCCCATCATAGAGAGAAGGCAAAAAAATACGTTCATCCATATTGCTTCCTACTACACTGCTTTTCCTTCTTCGGTGTCAACGTGCCGACGGGTATTGGCTTGTCGGTCTCTTCTGCACAACAGAATTCATCGCCACAGGATTATCGTCATGAAAATTCCAGGTCCCGATCACCCCATTACCATTTCCGCCGTCAACGGCCGGGTCACGGTTCAGTTCAAGGGTGTCCAGGTCGCGCTAAGCGACAAGGCACTGCAACTGAAGGAAGCCAGCTATCCGCCAGTCATTTATGTGCCCCGCTCGGATATTTCGATTGAACATTACGAACGAACCGAACATCGAACCCATTGCCCCTACAAGGGTGATGCCAGCTACTTCAGCCTGAACGCCAACGGCCAAACCGCGGAAAACGCTGTCTGGACCTACGAAGAGGCGTACCCCTCAGTGAAAGAAATCGAGGGCCATGTCGCTTTTTACCCGGACAAGGTGACCCTCGACGTTCACTGAGTCCTTTCCCGTGATGGCCCCGCTGCATCGCTCCATCGTTTTTGCCACACGACATCCGGGCCGCAACGAACACCGTTGCGGCCCGCTCATGAGAAGAACGCAGGAAAGCCGTACCGCCTGGCTGCACCGACTCAGCCTACCGGGCGCCGGCAAGACCCGGAGAACACCCGATGACGCGCCATTCACGCCAGCTTCGCGAAACATCCGCCACGTATCCTCTGTGCAAGCGCTATCAAGGGGTGCGCACTCGCACTGAACAACTGGTTGCTCCACTCAGTGCCGAGGACATGGTGGTGCAATCGATGCCCGACGCCAGCCCGGCGAAGTGGCACATGGCGCACACTACCTGGTTTTTCGAAACCTTCCTGCTGGCGCCCAACCTCCCGGACTACAGGCCGTTCGACCCGGCATTCGGCTACCTCTTCAACTCCTATTACGAAGCCGTAGGCCCACGTCATCCTCGCCCGCAACGAGGGCTGATGACCCGTCCGGGCGTCGATCAGGTAATGGCCTATCGAAAACACGTCGATGAACACATGTCGGCCTTGCTGATGGGCAGCTTGTCGGACGAGGTCACGAGCCTCATTGAATTGGGCCTCGCCCACGAGGAGCAGCATCAGGAACTGCTGCTGATGGACATCCTGCACCTGTTCAGCCTGTCGTCTCTCAAGCCCGCTTACAGTCTCGATTGGCCGAAAGACGCCGCGGGACGGCGCGGCCAGTTCAAACCGCTGAGCGCCGGGTTGACGCAAATTGGCCACGACGGCCAAGGGTTCGCTTTCGATCATGAAGGCCCCCGCCACACCACCTACCTGCAATCCTTCGAAATCAGCGATCGACTGGTCACCAATGGCGAATGGCTGAGCTTCATCGCAGACGGCGGTTATCACACCGCCGCTTTGTGGTTGTCCGAAGGCTGGACGATGGTCCAGGAAAACGGCTGGAACGCGCCGCTGTACTGGCAACACGACGAGAACGGCTGGAAACGCATGAGCCTGCGCGGACTGGAACCCATCGACCCGGCCGCTCCCGTGACGCACATCAGTTATTACGAAGCCGCCGCGTTCGCCACCTGGGCCGATGCACGCCTGCCGACGGAAGCCGAATGGGAAGCCGCCGCCCGGGCCGGTTTACTGGAACAGGTCGATGATGTGGCTTGGCAGTGGACACAAAGTGCCTACAGCGCCTACCCCGGCTTCAAGCCTTCGGCCGGTGCCGTGGGCGAGTACAACGGCAAATTCATGGTCAACCAGATGGTGCTGCGCGGTGGCGCCAGCGTGACCTCGCCTGATCACTGCCGGCTCACCTACCGCAACTTCTTCCAGACCGAAAAACGCTGGATGGTTGCCGGGTTGCGCCTGGCCCGTGACAGCCGCCAACCGGGCGTGGTGAATCCTAACGACAGCGAGTTCGCACGCGATGTGGTTGCAGGTCTATCGGGACCGACCAAGACGCTTTCGCCGAAATACTTCTACGACGCGATGGGATCGGACTTGTTCGAGGCCATCTGTGAAACCGCCGAGTATTACCCGACGCGCGCCGAAACCGGCTTGCTGAAAGGCATTGCCGATCAAATCGCCGCGTCGATTCCCGACGGCGCAGCGTTGGTGGAATTCGGCAGCGGTGCCAGCGAGAAAACCCGATTGGTGCTGGACGCTGCGCCGCATATTGCCGTTTATGTGCCAATCGACATCAGTGCCACTGCCTTGAACAAGGCGGCACAGTCGTTACGCAAGAAGTACCCGACGCTGGTGGTTGCACCGCAGGTGGACGACTTCACCCGCGTACTGACCCTGCCCAAGGAAGCCGATGGTCACACTCGTGTCGGTTTCTTTCCGGGCTCGACCATCGGTAACTTTACCCACGAAGAGGCTGTGGACTTTCTTCATGCGGCACACGATGTACTGGGCAAAAACGCTCACTTCATTGTGGGCGTAGACATGGTCAAAGACGTTCACACACTCGTTGCGGCCTATGACGATGCCGAGGGCGTCACTTCACGCTTCAACAAGAACCTGCTGACGCGCATCAATCGCGAGTTGAATGCCGACTTCAACGTCGGGGCATTCGATCATCTGGCGGTCTGGAATGCCGAACAGGAGCGCATGGAAATGCATCTGGTGAGTCAGGTTGAGCAGCTGGTAAACGTCGCGGGCCATCGCTTTCACTTTGCTGCCGGTGAGCGGCTGCACACTGAGAACTCGCACAAGTTCACGGTGGCGTCGTTTACTGAACTGGCGGCGCGTGCAGGATGGTCGGTCAGCCAGGTCTGGATCAGCGACGCGCCAGAGATGGCGTTGTTCAGCCTGCAGGCGTAAAAGCGTTGCGGTGCGCTGACCGGCGCACCGCGACCGATCCTTCAGGCGCTTATCGACGCCAGCCGTCCCCACTTAATGACGTCCAGCCTCTTCAAAACTGACCCGACCCGGTACAGGCACTTGCCCCTCCATGGCTAAACCATCGCACCGTGAAAAGATACTGACCGAAGGACTGAAGGTTGTTCATCAGCGAGGGTTCGCAGGCGCCAGTGTGCGTGACATCGTCCAGGCGGCCGGGGTGCCTCAGGGGTCCTTCACCAATCATTTCGTGTCCAAGGAAGCCTTCGGCCTGGAGATTATCGACCTCTACTTCGAAGGCATCCGACAAATGGTCGGACAGACCTTGCTCAGCCCGTCACTGCCACCCATCGCGCGCGTGCAAGCCTATGTCGACTTCCACAAAAATGCGCTCGAATGCGCCGTCAACAAAGGTTGTCTGCTCGGCAACTTCACCGCTGAGAGCACCGAACACAGTGAGCCGATCCGCGCGCGTCTGGCGCAGATTTATGACTGGCTCAGTGACCAGGTTCGCGGTTGTCTGGACGAGGCAATTCAGGCAAGCGACCTGCCCCGGGACTTCAACAGCCGACAAGTGGCCCCGTTCATCATCGCCTCGGTCCAAGGCGCCGTTCTGCTGGCCAAGGCCCAGCGCAACACTGCCGCGCTGGACAGTTTCTCCACGATTCTGGCGACCAGCGTCCTGCGCTGAGCGGCGCCGGCCAACGCCTTTGCTGCAGGGCGCCGGGCCAGGACTGACCGATGAATATTCGTTCTACCATGCAAACTTGCACACTCACCCTGCACGATTCTTCATTGTCATTTGCAAAATTGCGCTGTTAGCATTCCTGCTGAACCTCATGGAATGCGGCTCGAATGGCCGCCTGAACGAGCAAGAATAAAAAGCCACAGGGAGTCAGCAATGACGGCACAGGTAGTATCGGCCAAGTCCTCAGGTCATGAACCAGCCTGCGACACCGTTCTGTCCGACGTACGCAATCATATTGGCCACATCACCCTCAATCGCCCACAAGGGCTCAATGCCATCGATCTGGACATGGTCCGCCAGCTGCAACGCCAGCTGGATGAATGGGCCGCCGACGACAAGGTCTATGCGGTGGTGTTGCGCGGGGCCGGTGACAGGGCCTTCTGCGCGGGCGGCGACATCCGCGCGCTGTACGACAGCTTCAAGAACGGCGAGACCCAACATCAGGCATTCTTTGCCGAAGAGTACGCCCTGGACCTTACCCTGCATCACTACCGCAAACCCGTCATGGCACTGATGGACGGCTTCGTGCTGGGCGGCGGGATGGGTTTGGCGCAAGGCGTGGACCTGCGCGTGGTGACCGAGCGCAGCCGGCTGGCGATGCCAGAAGTGGCGATCGGTTACTTCCCGGACGTCGGCGGCAGTTATTTCCTGCCGCGCGTGCCCGGGGAACTGGGCATTTACCTGGGCGTCACCGGTGTGCAGATTCAAGCGGCCGATGCGCTGTACTGCGGTCTGGCTGACTGGTACCTGCAAAGCGCGCGGGTGAATGATCTTGACCGGCAGCTCGACAACCTGAAGTGGACCCTGACCCCGCTTAAGGACCTGCAAGGCGTGCTGGCGAGAATCGCCGTGCAGCGACTGCCGGATCCACCGCTGGAAAAGCTGCGCCCGGCCATCGATCATTTCTTTGCCCTCCCGGACATCCCGAGCATTATCGAGCAACTGTTGGAAGTGACCGTCATCGATACCCACAGCTGGGCGGTCGACACGGCCAATCTGATGAAAACCCGTTCGCCCCTGGCCATGGCCGTGACACTGGACATGCTGCGTCGGGGTCGCCACCTGCCGCTGGAAAGCTGCTTCGAACTGGAGCTGCATCTGGACCGGCAGTGGTTCGAACGGGGCGACCTGATCGAAGGCGTCCGCGCTTTGATCGTAGACAAAGACAAGAAGCCGCAATGGAACCCGCCCACCGTGCAGGCCCTGGATGCCGAACACGTGGCGAGCTTCTTCAGCGGTCATGAGGCATGACCTATGCAAGACCTTGAACTGACCGAAGAACAGATCATGATCCGCGACATGGCGCGCGAATTTGCGCGCAATGAAATCGCGCCCCACGCCCAGGCGTGGGAACAGGCCGGATGGATCGATGACGGGCTGGTCGACAAGCTCGGCGAGCTGGGACTGTTGGGCATGATCGTCCCGGAGCAATGGGGCGGCACCTACATCGACTACGTGGCCTACGCCCTGGCGGTGGAGGAGATCTCCGCCGGTGACGCGGCGACCGGCACCTTGATGAGCGTGCACAGCTCGGTGGGTTGCGGCCCCGTGCTCAATTACGGCAGCGAAGAACAGAAGCAAGCGTGGCTGGAAAAACTCGCCAGCGGCAAAGCCATCGGCTGTTTCTGCCTGACCGAACCGCAGGCCGGTTCCGAAGCCCACAACCTGCGCACGCGGGCCGAGTTCAAAGACGGTGAATGGGTGCTCAACGGCGCCAAGCAATTTGTCAGCAACGGCAAGCGCGCCCATTTGGCGATCGTCTTTGCGGTCACCGACCCGGCGTTGGGCAAGAAAGGCATTTCGGCGTTTTTGGTGCCCACCGACAACCCTGGCTACCGCGTCGACCGAATGGAACACAAGATGGGTATCCGCGCCTCGGACACCTGCGCGGTGACCTTAAGCGACTGTCGTATTCCCGAATCCAGCCTGTTGGGGGAGCGCGGCAAAGGCCTGTCGATTGCCCTTTCCAACCTTGAAGGGGGGCGCATCGGTATCGCTGCACAAGCCTTGGGCATCGCGCGTGCAGCGTTTGAAGCCGCGCTGGTGTATGCGCGTGAACGGGTGCAATTCGACAAGCCGATCATCGAACACCAGAGCGTCTCGAACCTGCTGGCCGACATGCACACCCGAATCAACGCATCCCGCCTGCTGGTCCTGCACGCCGCGCGCTTGCGCACGGCGGGCAGGCCTTGTCTGTCGGAAGCCTCTCAAGCCAAGCTGTTTGCTTCGGAGATGGCCGAGTGGGTCTGCTCCAAAGCGGTACAGATCCACGGCGGCTACGGCTATCTGGAAGACTACCCGGTTGAAAAATACTACCGGGACGCACGCATCACCCAGATCTACGAAGGCTCCAGCGAAATCCAGCGTCTGCTGATCGCCCGCGAGCTGCGGCACTACGCGCTGTGAAGCCAACGCGCGGTGCCGACGGTTTCACGGGGTCGGCACCACGTAGTTGTGGCGACCGAGCAGCAACACCAGCAAAGTCACCGAGTCGGCATTGCTCAGTAACAGCTCACTGCGCTTGACCGCATCGCTCAGGAAGACGTCCCGCGCAGCGTCAAGGTTTCGGGTACCGGTGATCCGCAGGACGGCGTCGAAGGCGCTGCCGTCGTCCCGAATGATGTCACGCCACTGACCGTTGTCGAGCAACAGAAACAGGTTGGCTTTCTCCGTCAGATGCGACAAGCCTTCGGTTTGCAAAAGTGCCAGGTCAGCTTTGAGCCGAATGTTATTCGCATTGTCCTCCAGCAACAGGTCAGGATAAGGCGCTGACGTTTCCAGATAGGCAATGTCATGGGTATCGGCGACCAGGTGCGAAAACTCGTGAATCAACGTCGCCGCCTGAAAGTGCGGCGCCAGTTCGAAGCCTTCGATGCGTGCCTGAGCATTCAGTGAATAGGGCAGGACGTTGAAAAAACGCTCGGTCAGAAACATACGTCTCTGCGGGTCACGCTTGAACACAAAGCCTGCTGTCATGTCCGACGCGGATCGATTGTTGCCAACGACGTAACGTGACGATGAATACGTCGACATGGACGCGTCCATCAGTCCGTCATACAGCAGCTTGATCATGCGCTCGGTGTTGTCCAGCAGTCGCTGGTCAGGGGTCGCGACACCGAAGAAATCCGTCAGAATCTTGCTGACACGCGGGTCCAGCGGTTTGCCTCGCTGATGGATATGAAGGTTATCCAGGCAGTTCTCCAGATACCGTTTGCTGTGCAGCTGCGCTTCAGCGATCTGCAAGGCTTTATCCCGATAACGTGCGCGGATCTCCGGCATACCGGTCGCCTGGACCACTATGATATCGTCAACGTCGATGTCGATCAGTGCTGAGCGCATCCGGGTCTGCACGCCCCCGCCGCCTTTGAGGCCCAGCTTTAAATCGAGCTGCCAGCGTTGATTGGTATCTAGCTCAAGCATTGGACCTGGCGCGCCGTCAGCGCCAATGATCGTCCACCGGGTTTCGTTGCTCGTTCGTGCGACTTGATAGACCTTCCCCTTGACCGATGCATAAAAGCGCGTGCCCCCGGCCCCGATGTACAGGCTTAACAGCTCATCGTGCTGAAGTTCGTTCAGAGCGACGTCCTTGACTTCCAGCGCAGCCAGTCGCACCCATTGCTCAGGGTTTAATCGCGGGTCGGACCAAGAGAATGTCGTGGTTTCATCTTCCAGCGAAGGGATCGCTTCCGGGGGCGACTCTTCCACGCCTACGAGATCGTCGTAAGCCTGCTCTCGCGCAGTGACCAGCACACCGAAGGCCGCCGAGAACTCGGAAAGGGCCTCGCCCCAGCGCTTGCCCTTTGCCGAGGCGGCCGAGGCCTGTAGCAGGGTTTCGCTCTGCCACAGACCGACCAAGGCCCCGAGCTTGCCCGGCAGCAAACTCATGGCCTGCTCAATCCCCAGGGTCAGCAGAAACCGGGTTGACGCCTCGCTGGCTTCGGCGTTCGTTACCGTATTCGCCCGCCCGATGTCCAGCAACACCCGCAGTGCATTGCCAAACATGAATTCCAGCGCGTTGCCCTTTTGCTCGGCCAGCGCCAGCGTCACTGGGCCCGGTGTTTCAAAAGGGACTTCTCCCATCCCGTCCACATTAAAAGGCAAATGGGGTTCGACAAAACCTCCCTGGTCGTACCGTCGGCGAGTCATCGGGTCGAGCCGCGCGAGCAAAAGCTTCTGCAGTGCGTCGTCGCTGCGAATGTCTTCGAGCAGCGCATCCAGACTGGCATATTCCTTGGTGCTGAAATCCGAGTTGTAAACGGTATGAAGGATTACCGGCCCGCTGGACGCACCCCGTGCACAGATCAAGAAGACGCCCGGAACGTCGTCAGGTGTCATGCCCGCGTCAGCCACTAATTGCAGCGGGCTGATGATGACCGGCGTTTCGCCCACCGGCTCCCTCGCGATCCCGTCCGGCATCATGATGACGGCCAGAACGAAACGGTAGGCCAGGTCACTGAGGTTCCCCTGAAGCTTTTCCTCCAAGGCTCGTATCGACATCATTGCCGGGAGTTGATCGAAAAAATACTGACGACGCAGCGGGTAGTCGTGGCTTTTCGGACTCAGGGCTTTTTCCAGCAGCGTCATGTAACCACCGCCCACGTCGAGCTTGTCGACCAGTCCGCGTAAGTAGTCCGGCGTCAACAACTCGACCGCCCTTGGCTGGTCCGTTGCGGTGACACTCAGCGCCGCGTCCTGGAGGGTGACGAAGCGATTCAGCGCGTATTCGGTCAACGACTCGCGGTTGACCGTGGTTGAAGCGGGGATTCCTGACGGTGTCTGCCCGGCACTCGGCAATCCCGACACGTAGTGGCGCAGCGTCACCTGAATGTGGTCCGGATTCCAGAACTGGTCTGGAAAGTCTGCGGTCAACTGCTCGAGCAGTCGCTGACGGGAATAGCTTTGCAACGAGGGGATGTCGAACAGAAAATCCGGCTGATCACGGCTTTGTTGATCGAACCGATGCAGCCTGTCGGCATACAATTTCTGGTCTTCGGGAGACGCGTCCAACAACCAGTCCGGCAACAGCGCTTGCATCAACCCACTGTCGATTTGCAATGACAACGTGTCCAGCGCGCGGCTCAAATAAGCATCGCGATTGACCTCCTCAGTCATGCTGGCAAACAAGTCCGCCTCCATCCCGCAGCGAAGGGCTCTGGCGGTCACCTGTTTGAGATCTTGCTGCTGGCGGTCAAGCGCGCGTCCCTGAAGGGCAATGAGGGCGTGATCATCGACTCGGTCAAGGCGGATCGTCACCGCGCTATCGGCGGATTCACTCAGGTGTTTTTGCAGCAGCACCCGGTCATACGCGCCGGTCAGCGCGAGCATCTGTTCACGGTGTGAGCCGTAAAGCCCACTGCGCAGATGATCCTGCATCCGTTTGATCGAAGAGAAGCTGCACCAGCCCTTTACCCCGTTCCAAAGCATTACCCCTCCGTTTTCGGCCTGCGGTTGCCACACTGCCAGCATGTCGCTCAACGGGGTCGCGCGGTTCTTGCCATCGAGCACCGACACCAGAAACACTTCCGTTATCGGTCCGGGCAGTTCGGTTCTCAAGCCACGAACCGGCCTGTCCAGCACGTCCTGGACCATGTTCAGCTCATCGACCTCGATGTCGTTCATGCGCCGTTTGATCGCAAGATCCAGGCGCAGGATATCCTCGCGCAAGTAGAGCGCGACCGCATCTGGCCTCCATTTCTCATCCCCGTCACGCCATACATTCTCCTTACACTGTTTGACATAACGCGGGTAAAGCTCAATGAAGTCGCCGGCTACGCTGTCCAGCACATGATTGATCAACCCGACATTGAGGTCATGGAGCACCGTGTCGTCCGAACCGGATGGCAGACGCTGTACGATCCGCGCATCGGCGGCCACTGCGCCGCCCCAGCGGCCACTGACTCGCTCAATGAGCAGCGACACCAGGTCTGCGCGAACACGCGCCGGTTGCACACTGACAGTGGCAGCGCCGGCTTGGGCATCGACCGGGGAATACAGGGCATCGACAGAAGCCGGTGCCTGCCACGTGACCCGGACAGTTTCAGGGTCCACATCAGTCGTGTTCATGACGCACAGATAGTGCTGCAGCCGCTCAGCACAATAGTGACGAAGGCCATCGTCCACGTGTCGAAGTTGGTTGAACCCGTATTCAAATAATTGGGTTTGCTCAACCCATGACGGCGCGGGTGCGCTTCTGGATCTGGGCGCCTGGACCTGGATCAGGTCGTCGGACGCCCTGTTTTCCCAGACCGAGGCAAAATTGATCGGGGCATCCACCCGCCAGCGTCGAGCACTGAATTGCAGTTGCCGAGGGTCCATCAGCCACCGGACATCGAGCGCGTCGTCGACCATCGCCGAAAAACTTTCGGAGTTGATCACCACACTCAACCCATACGCCAGATTTCGCGCTTGCACGGCAATGATCGAATCGACCCGCTCGGCGAAGAGCGCAGTCTCGATGGTGTTCAGACCGAGCTGCCACGTGTCGGGCGCAAACACGATGCGTTGATCTTCAAGGGCCAGCGCCGGACGCAACCTGTCAAAGCCTTCGGGCGTCGCGACGAAGGTCTGCAACGCTGCAAGATTGTCGAACGGCAGCAACCGGTGCTGAGGTGAAAACCAGAGCAGCGCGGCGTCGGAACCCGCACCGAGACGGACCACGAACGTTCCCGCCAGCGAGTACGACCTGCCGTCGTTTCCCACCATTGTCATTCGCGCCAGACGCGCATCGCCATCAGCAGGCAACGTGCCATGGGCTGACCGTAACAGAGACTGCAACACATGCCGGGCCTGCTTCGACAGCTCGGTTTGATGGAGCTGCCGATACAACGCATGGCGCACACTGGCGCTAAAGCTTTCCACCGCGAAGTCACGACGGGTTCGCTGGTGCATCCGCCTTTCGTCCCAGAACGCCTTGAGCAGCACGCCATAGTGGTCGCCGACATGGCTCACTGCCTTGCTCAACGTCTGGGCCATCAGCTGCGCATTCTCAATGCTGAGCGGTTGCCCGTCGGGCGCGAGAAACCGTCGCTCCACACCGGGCGACAGCGTCATGCCGCTGCCATCCTCAAAAGCAGCCTGAGCCAGGGTTTGAGTCGTCAGCACGATGTCCGGATTGTTCGCCGAGCCCCGCTCCACGACCTGAAGCAACTGATTCTCTGCATCGATGTTCAGCTGCGGCAGCGTGTCAGACAGCTGATGTTGGAGCGAACGCACCAACGCCGTGAACAGCGAGGGTGTCTGTGCGAGCGCGTCAGTCAGCCTGACGACGCGCTCGACCTGATAATCGACGATTTCCAGCATCTGCCCCTGAAACACATCGTCATCGATTTTTTCGTACTCGAAATTGGCGGTCGCACTCGCGTCGGCGAAATAGCGCTGCAGCGCGGCCAACAGGTCGATGCGATGTTCGAAGCGTTCGATACCGTGGGCCAGCGTGTACAGATAGACCTGCGGCTGGCTGCCACTTGCGTGGCTCAGCAGCAAAGCCGTCGCCAGTTCGAATGGCGTTATCCTGTTCGAATCAAGCGTCAGGCGATCGACTCGGACAGAGTCGGCCACCTCGCTTTCACTGTGGCGAGTCACGCGTTGCAGCCATTGCTGCTCTTCGGTCGTAATTCGTTGCTCAAGCACCGCAGAGCCAAGCGCGTCGATGAAACGCCGCTTGAGTGAGGATGCGTGGAAATAGGGAGAAGACGTCGAGGACATAACAGTTCCTTTTGCACAATAACGCCCCCGTCAACAACTGACAGGGGCAACAATGGCAAAGGAGCGTATGACCGAAATTTCTGCGAACTGCGTTACATAACGCTGTCATGCAGAGGGGATGTTCAGGATTGACTGACGGCCATGGGCCGCCTGACTAACCGCGAGATCATGCAGGTCGTGCAGTCAATCCCTGACGTGTGGGAGTGAGCCCGCTCACTCCCACACGGGTTCACAGTGTTTGATGCCCTGCGATCAGGCCTTCACGGTCCGGGCCACGTGCGCGGCGAAGCCGTCGATAATGCTCTGCAGGAACGGCCGGGTTTTCTCGCTGAGCTTGCCCTGCTCATCGAAGAAGCTGCCAGCGTTACCCAGATACGCCTCAGGCTGCTGCATGCACAGCACATCAAGGAACACGAAACTCTGGCGCAAGTGCTGGTTGGCACCGAAGCCGCCAATCGCGCCCGGAGAAACACTTACCACCGCCGCAGGCTTGGCCTTGCCCCAGGCGCTCTTGCCATAAGGCCGGGAGCCCACGTCAATGGCGTTTTTCAGCACGCCCGGCACCGAACGGTTGTATTCCGGGGTCACGAACAGAAAACCGTCCGCGCCTTGCAGCGCCTGACGGAACGCGGTGTAAGCGGCGGGCGGTGAATCCAGATCAATGTCTTCGTTGTAGAGCGGCAGATCGCCGATCTCGACAATGCTCAGTTTCAGGCTGGAGGGCGCCAACTCTGCCAGTGCGCGGGCAACCTTGCGGTTGAGTGAGTCTTTTCTCAGACTGCCGACGATCACCGCAATCGAATGAACCTGGCTCATGAAGCTGACCTTCTTCTAATGGAGGAATCGACAGTTATAGATGAAAGACGCGATGTCTACCGCCCTGTTTTTTCGTTAACACCGATCGAAAAAAATGATACGTGATGCTCATGCCAGGTTTCCGGCGATACCGTTGGTCGAGACTATTTTTTCCTCAATGGAAAACTCCCCCTTAAAACCGCGGTCTGACAGGCTTGAGTGAGGAAGGTACGTACATAACCTACAGAATTCCCTTACAAGCGGACACGGACCCTTGGCGCGCAGTGTTACGATGCGGGCGAAAACGAGCAGTTATTTCCAGAGGTTACAAAGCAAATGGCTTCAGTTCTAGTTGGGCAATTTCATGCCAGAGATGCGGAAGGCCGCATCTACCCGGTGCATGAATTCCGTGAATCACAGCCGGACGAGGCTGACGGCAAGGAGCCCGTGTCCACCTATCGCCTGGCCATTGGCGACCGCGTGACTCATCTGGGCGGTGACGAATTCGAGTTGCTCCAGTCAGGAATCAAACTGACCAGGGTGGTTTGAAGGCAGTTAGACACTTCAAGCTTCAAGCGGCAAGAAAAGGACGAGTGCACATTGCCGACTGAACGCGTTGGGCTCTCGCTGGCGGCTTCAAACGTGTGGCTTGCCGCTAAAAAACCAGATACCAGAAGATCGCGGCTTCTCGGGTGGCCGGATCAATAGCGCGATAACGCAAATGATCCACCCCACCGACCACAAATCCGTAGCTTTCATACAGTTTGCAGGCCGCCAGGTTGTTGTTCTGGGTTTCCAGCATGATGCCGGGCAGGTTGTGTTTCTGACTCCAGAACTGCGCGACGTCCAGTAGTTTGCGTGCAACGCCGTTACGCCGGGCGATCGTGTCCACGGCGAGCTCGTCAATGTGTGCAAAGCCGTTCCAGTGCTTGCTGATGACGATATGCCCCACCGGATCCTCATCGAGCCACGCCACCAGCACGGTGCCGTCCGCCGCGTCCCGGTAATGGCAGAACTCTTCCGAGTCGATGCCGTAATTCTTGAGATAAGGTTCGACCGGGTCGATGCGCCATTGCGCGACCGGCATGCCGATCTGCACTTGGGCGTAGCCGGTGACCATGAACGTGAATTCGCAGTTGAGGATGTAGTCTTCGAAACATTCGTCTGCGACACGAATGCTCAACGTCGGGTTCGTCATTGTCACCATGGGCCTCCTGCACCATTGATGAAAGGATCACACCCGTGTGCGGCTGGTCATCCATGATGCCCGCCGCCTACGCGCTGCAGCCCCTTACGCTTGAGCCTGAGCTTCCAGCAGTTGAGTCCACAATGCCGGCGCACCGGCGGACTTGGCAATCACGGCCAGACGCGCCTCATGCTCAGCCATTTCCGCCTCGCTGGCGACGATGACCCGGCCCGGCGTGCGATTGACGATACGACGAACTTCCGTCGGCCGGTCAGCACCGCCTTCGCCATCATTGTTACCCGCCAGAGACAAAGTCGTCTGGCCACCGGTCATCGCCAGATAAACGTCAGCCAGAATCTCGGAGTCGAGCAGTGCGCCGTGCAGTTCACGGCCCGAGTTGTCGACATCGTAGCGTTTGCACAGGGCGTCGAGGCTGTTGCGCTGCCCCGGATGACGCTCTCTGGCCATGGCCAGGGTATCGAGGATCGAGCAATAGGTGCTGATGTCCGAACGATCGTTCTGGCCGATCAGCGCAAATTCGTTATTGAGAAAGCCAATATCGAACGCTGCGTTGTGAATGATCAGTTGCGCGCCTTTGATGAACTCGAAGAATTCGTCGGCGACTTCAGCGAACCGGGGTTTGCCGATCAGGAATTGGTCCGTGATGCCGTGAACGCCGATGGCGCCCTCGTCACTCTCGCGATCCGGTTGCAGGTACACGTGAAAGTGACGTCCGGTCAGACGCCGACCGATCAACTCCACACAACCGATCTCGATCACCCGATGGCCGTCAGTTACCGGCATACCCGTGGTTTCGGTGTCGAGAACGACCCTGCGTTCAGTGATGATGTTTTGTACCGTCATTGCCTACCGCCTCAGCTTCAGGCGCGAATACTAACATGGGTGTTTTCGGGATGTGCAGGATCGACGAGCGACGATCCCACAGGGGCTCAGCTTTTCTGGTTGCAACCATCAACCGTGTTCGATCCCGCGCACTTCATCCACTCCACGGTTGGCCAACTGGTCGGCCCGTTCGTTGCCGTGGTGGCCAATGTGTCCGCGTACCCATTTCCAGGTGACGTTGTGCCGACTGACCTGCTCGTCCAGCTGCTTCCACAGGTCGGCATTCTTCACCGGCTCTTTGGCGGCGGTCTTCCAGCCGCGTTTCTTCCAGTTGACCATCCACTCGGTGATGCCTTTCATTACGTACTGCGAGTCGGTCACCAGAATCACGTCGCAGGGACGCTTCAGTTCTTCGAGCCCGCGAATGGCGCCGAGCAGCTCCATGCGGTTGTTGGTGGTGTTGGCCTCACCGCCCCACAGTTCTTTTTCAACGCCTTTGCACACCAGCAACGCGCCCCAGCCGCCGGGGCCCGGGTTGCCTTTGCAGGCGCCATCGGAGAAGAGTTCTACGGTATCGCTCATGACAACTTATTCCAGAATTTGAAAGACCGGTTACAGCCTGAAGATCAAGGCTCCGGGCTGCGCCGATTGACTTTGGCCATCGGCAATGGAAGCAGTTTGCCCATGGGCTCGCGACGCGGCATGCGCACAGGCCGAAGCCCGACGACCAGTTTGCGCGCCACTAATAAATAGAAACCGCCACCGGGGCTTTGCCAACCGTCACCCAAACGTTCGAGGCCTGATAACCGGGTCTGCCACTTGGGCGAGGCAAGCGGCGGACGATAGCACCCGAACCGGCGTTTCTCCAGCGCGAAGCCCAGCAGGTTGAGCCAGTCCCCCACCCGGGAAGGAGAAATACAGCGCGCCCGGCGCAAGGCGTCGTTGGCGAAGAAATGCCGAATACCCCAGGTACTCCAAGGGTTGATGCCCACGATCAGTAGATGGCCACCCGGCCGCACACTGCTAGCAGCTTCACGCAGCAGCCCATGGGGAGAAAGGCAGAAGTCCAGGCCGTGCTGCATGACGACAACGTCCGCGGCATGCTCACTCAAGGGCCAGGCTTGTTCTTCACAGACGATCTCGACCCCCGGCAATGGCGCCCCAAGGCGCACATTGCGCTGAACCTGTTTGGCAGCAGGCGGCGTTTGTGCCGACGGGCCGTAGTGCACGAGATAACCACCGAAGAATCGCTCAAGCTCTTCCTCGAGCACCCGACGCTCTTCTTCCAGCAACAATTGCCCCAACGGCCCGGATAACCATTCACGGGCAGAGCTGATCAACTCAAGCCATTCGGGGTCGGCCTGGGCGAACGCTTCATCGGTCATTTCCGGTCTCCATGAGTGATCCTTGGCGAGCGTGGCTCGCCTGGACGCTGTTCAGACTTTAAGATGCTTCTTTGTTCTCAACAAAGCGAACCGCGCCATGATACAGATCGATGCCCTGCCCGCTTTCACCGACAACTACATCTGGTTGTTACAAGACAATGCCAGTAAGCGCTGCGCGGTCGTCGATCCGGGCGATGCGGCACCGGTCCTCGCCTGGCTGGGCAATCATCCTGGCTGGCAGCTGAGTGACATCCTCGTGACTCACCATCATGCCGATCATACCGGCGGTGTCGCCGAGCTGAAAAACGTCACCGGCGCCACGGTCTATGGGCCGGCCAACGAGAAGATTCCTGCCCGGGATGTCGCATTGTCCGACAACGATAAGCTCACCGTACTCGGCCTTGGGTTCGACGTCCATGCGGTTCCGGGCCACACCCTGGGTCATATCGCCTTTTATCACGCCGATCCACAATCACCGTTGCTGTTTTGCGGCGACACCCTGTTCGCAGCTGGCTGCGGTCGCCTGTTCGAGGGTTCACCGGAGCAGATGCATCACTCCCTGTCGCGACTGGCCGCGCTGCCCGACAGCACCCGCGTGTACTGCACGCACGAATACACCCTGAGCAACCTGCGTTTTGCCGTGGCCGTCGAGCCGAACAACCCCGACGTCATCGGCCGCTTCGAGCAAGTCACCCAATGGCGCGAAGAGAACCGCATCAGCCTGCCGTCCACGTTGGCGCTGGAACACAGAACCAATCCGTTTCTACGTGTTTCACAGCCTGCTGTGAAACAAAAAGCAGACGAACGGACCGGTACAGACAACACCTCGCCCACAGCGGTTTTTGCCGCCTTGAGGGCGTGGAAAGATAAGTTCTAATCCGCGTCGGGATCAGCACAAAAATTCTGAAAGGTTGACCGTTGTTAAGACGCTTTCTAGAATCGCCCGACATTTTCGACTGGAACTATCCCCCAGCCAATGTCGTCATCTATACGCAGAACCTTTAATTCCGACGCATTGACTCGGTTAGCTCAGGCATTCGCGGTGGTCGCGAGCGCAACATTGGCAGGCTGCCAGACCACCAGCAGCCTGGAGCCTGCCAGCGCGTCAAACGCCTCTCACGCGCCCGCCACGGTGAAGCCGAAGTCGGTTTTTGTGGCACGCAAACCTGCGCCTCTGGCTCCGCCGCACGATGTGTGGGAGCGAATGCGTCAGGGCTTCCAGCTGCAGGACGGCAACGACCTCAACCCGCGCATCGATCAACAGCGTCTCTGGTTCGCCAACAACCCGTCGTTCCTCGAAACGGCCGGCGAGCGTGGCAGCCTGTATATGCACTACATCGTCGAGCGTCTGGAAGAACGCAACATGCCGCTGGAGCTGGCGCTGTTGCCGGTGATCGAAAGCGCCTACAACCCGATGGCCCTTTCACGCAGCGATGCTGCCGGAATCTGGCAGTTCATCCCGTCCACCGGCCGTTACTTCAACCTGCGTCAGACCAATTTCTACGATGGGCGCCGCGACATCACGGCGTCCACCACGGCAGCGCTGGATTACCTGACCAAGCTGCACGACATGTTCAACGGTGACTGGCTGCTGGCCCTTGCCGCCTACAATGCCGGCGAAGGCACCGTCAGCCGGGCCATCGAACGCAACGAGAAGCTCAACCTGCCGACCGACTACTGGAACCTGCCGCTGCCGCAGGAAACCCGCGATTATGTGCCTAAATTGCTGGCCCTCTCGCAGGTGGTCATGTCGCCGGAGGCCTATGGCGTCAACCTGAACCCGATCGACAACAAGCCTTATTTCGAAGTCGTTGAGCTGAACCAGCGCATGGACCTGAACAAGGTCGCGCAAATGGCCAACATCGACGAAGACGAGCTGATGCAGCTCAACCCCGCCTTCAAGAAGCGTCTGACCATCGACGGTCCGCAGCATCTGCTCGTGCCAACCTCGAAGTCGCAGTTGCTGACCGCCAGCCTGTCGAACATGAAGCCTGAAGAGCTGGTCGACTGGCAGCAATACCGCGTGCGTCCAGGTGACAGCCTGGCCAGCATTGCCAGCCGCTATAAAGTGTCGACCAGCACCATCAAAGACCTGAACAAGCTGTCCAGCAACCATCTGAAACGAGGCCAGGCGTTGACCATTCCGGTCCAGCCAGGGATGAAGACGGCGATGCCGGTGTTCGAAGAAGTGGCAGAAGTGGACGAAAAGCCCGCTCGCACTCGCACCTATAAGGTCAAGAAAGGCGACAACCTGGGCCAGATCGCCCGCATCAACAATGTTGAAGTGAAGGATCTGCAGCACTGGAACAAACTCTCGGGCTACAACCTGAAAGTGGGTCAGACCCTCATCATGCAGGACAACAGCAAAGCGGCCAGGACCAGTGCCCGCGCCGTCGCCAAAAACGACAGCAAAGCGAATGACGCAGATGGCAAGGCCACACAATACAAGATCCAGAAAGGCGATTCGCTCTACCTGGTGGCCAAACGTTTCAACGTCGAAATGCAACACCTCAAGCGCTGGAACCCACGCAGCGGCCAGGCGTTGAAGCCGGGGCAGACGTTGACGGTGTATCTGCCGCATTGATGGGCGCACTACTGGGCAGTATTCCCCGATTGCCCGCCTGAAAAACGGCCCCGTTGTAGGAGC
>Ga0308163_10000729_pt1 | contig 47359 bp, 40 predicted proteins | sample PhyTR1_FD_201037 | JGI IMG/M metagenome (GOLD analysis project Ga0308163, IMG submission 201037) | Phyllosphere microbial communities from UC Gill Tract Community Farm, Albany, California, United States - DLSLT.R1 | ecosystem: Host-associated > Plants > Phyllosphere > Unclassified | place: USA... | reverse complement strand
TGGATGCCGAGTACAGCGTCCCGCCCGCATTGGAAACGAGGCCGCTCGCCGACGAGATCGTCACGATCAACCCCTCCCTCGCGGCCCGCATGCCGGGCAGCACGGCGCGCGTGACCGCCATCGGCCCAAAGACATTGACGTCGAACTGGCGCCGCGCGTCGCGCTCGCTGACCATCTCGAAGTAGCCGAGCTGGGCCTGCCCGGCGTTGTTCACCAGGACATCGATCGCACCGGCGCAGTGGGTCACTTGCGCCATGGCCCGGTCGATGCTTGCTTGGTCGGTAATATCGAGCTCAACCAGGTGCAGCGTCCCTGCCGTTGCGGCCGGCAAGCCAGCCAGGTCGTCGCGGGAGCGCGCCGTCGCGACGACGGTATGCCCGGCATCGAGCGCACGCACGGCAATCTCGCGTCCCAGTCCCCGGCTCGCGCCGGTAATCATCCACGTTGCCATATACAATCTCCATTCATTAATCGGTAGATCAATCATAAGCTGCGTTAATGCGGATGATAAGATAGCCCTTTCTAAACAGGCTCATTAGCAAGGCTACTCAATGCGGATCGACCAACTGAATGATCTGGCGGTATTCCGCGTGGTCGCGGTGGAGCGGAGCTTCACCCGCGCCGCTGTCCGGCTTGGCGTGACGCAATCAGCGCTGAGCCAGACGCTGAAGCGCCTGGAGGCGGAACTGGGCGTCAAGCTGCTTGTCCGCACGACGCGCAGCGTGGCACCGACGCACGCCGGCGAGCAATTGTTGGCGACCCTGGACCCGGCGATGGCCGACATTGCCGCCTCGCTCGATGCGCTCAAGAGCCGACGCGACGAGCCGGGCGGCACGCTACGCGTCACCACCGGAAAGCACGCTGCAGACACGGTCCTGTGGCCCGCCTTGGCGGACCTGTTGCCGCGCCATCCTGATATCCATGTGGAGGTCAGCGTCGACAACAACTATGTCGACATCGTCGCGCAACGCTTCGACGCCGGCATCCGGCTCGGCGAGCAGCTCGAGCGCGACATGGTGGGCATTCCCATCGGCCCGGCGTTGCGCATGGCGGTGGTCGGTTCGCCGGCCTATTTCGCCCGGCATGGGCGTCCAAGCACGCCTGCCGAACTGCGCGACCATCGATGTATCTGCTTCATGCGAAGTGACGGCGCGATTCCAGCGTGGGAATTCGAGAAGGACGGCCGCAAAGTTGCCATCAAAGCGAGCGGAGGCGCGGTGTTCACCGATGGCGAACTACTGATCAAGGCCGCGACGACTGGCCTGGGCGTCAGCTATATCATGGAAGATCAAGTCGCTGCGGCGCTGACCAACGGGGCTCTTGAACGCGTGCTCAACGACTGGTGCATGCCATTTCCGGGTTACTACCTGTTCTACCCGAACAGGCGGCATCCGGTGACTGCGTTCACGGTGTTTGTCGCGGCGCTGGTGGCCCTGCGCGACAAGCATTAAGTGTGACAAAAGGATGGGAGTTTGAATGAAACGCTTATGCTTGCTGCTGTTGAGCGGCCTGGTTACTTTCAGCGTTCCGGCAATGGCGTATTTAAGAAGGAAGACTTCTCGACGGTAGGTTTTTCGTACCGATTCTCCCAAATCTCGTCTTGGGCCAGCCCTCCCAACTGTCGAGCTACGAAATATTTAGCCTCTATTTCTTTTCGAATGGCGGCGGCGCGCCAAGCAATTTCGCAGAAGACGCAATGTGGGCCGGTAGCGTCCGAGGTGGTACAGCACTCTAGCGAGGCCCAATGTTCGTGACCCGCACCAGCGCCACGGCAGTTCCTGAGCCTGAGACCTACGGTATGCTCCTCGCAGGCTTGGGCCTGTCGGCGTCGCCGCTCGCAAGCGCCGTGCCGTCAACGGCGAACGACGATATCAGCTTCCAGCTGCTTGAGATCCTTCAGCAACTGGCTGATGACGGGCATTGCCTTGTCGCAGATTGTCGCGCGCGCAACGGCCAGCTCGGCTAGCGCGCCGTCGAAGCGGCGCTTGATTTCTATGGTCTGTTCCTGCTCGCGCTGGCCAACTTCGGTCCCTTCAAGGAAAACCGCGAGGAAGCCGGCTTCGCACTGGTCACTGCCGACTCGCTAGGCGGGATGGTCACCCTCGCTGAAGACCGGCGCCGCCGGGCCGGAGATGGGGCCAGCCCTTGTGCTGGCACAGTAGCGATAGCTAGTCGCACGAAATGCTGGCCGCGACCAAGCGCCCGGGCACGCGACTCTGGCTCTCGCTGGTCTCACAGCGCTTAGTGCTGACAGGAACGGCGCGCATCAAACGGAGGTCCTTGGGTCCATCCCCGTAATTGCAGAACACCCACTTCTCTCCGTCCTCTTCCGTGCCGTAAAAATTGAAACGTCGGCGTCCATTCGTCAGCTCGCTGCCCCGAAGTTCCCCGTTCTGTTCGGCTGGCCCGGTAAGCGCACCCACCTGATTCAGCGGTGAACCAGCCGCACCAGGTGCTGGCGTGTACCATCCCTGTTGCCGAAGACGGGCTATCAACTTCTCATCCGGGTATTGCGACGGACAATGCAGGACGAGTGGCGCGGCGGCGCCAGCTTGCGCTGCGAAAAGAGCGATCGAGCTAAAACACAACCCAAAAAGTCTCGGCATTATCGGAATCGTCATATATTCCACCATCCTCTTTCAATGGCGACCGAGGCAGAATCTCGCGTGCGCCGATCATGCGTTTGCTCTTCCACTGGTCCATGACGATAATATACTTTGGCCGGCCCGTTTTGATATCCAGCGGCCCCATGCCCAGAAAGAAGGCGGCATGGTTGCCTTTGGGATTATTGGCATAGCGCCCATGCTTGTTGAAGGTAGCTATCACCGTTCCGATCCGAATATACCCTGCGTCAAGAACTTTAATCCAAGGGTGCCAGCTCCCAGTCCACCCAACATCCGTGAAGTGCTGTACAAGCTCGACGCAATCGCCATTCCCCACCTTCGGTAGGCCCTGTAATTTCGGAGCATCTGGATAGATATGCGGCATAGTTCCTCCGATCATATGAGATGCCTCATTGTTATGCGTCCCTGCCCCGACGCCCCTGGATGAGATCAAGCCGGCGTGCCGAGGGCTTTGCGCCAGATCACAGGCGGCTGCAACGCCGCCTTACTTTCAGCTAGGCGTCTACGTCTTCCGGTGCCGGATAGCGCAACGACGACAATCTGAAAACATGGGGCCACACGCAGCTGTCGAGCACGCCGAAATCATCGTCGGTCGGAATTGCGCCGATCAGCTCACAGTCACTTGCCAGTTATTGGTCGAGCGGGGGCCGCGTCGGCAGCAAGGGCGGCGAGGTTGGGCAGCCGGGCAGGACCGGGCTTTCGTAACATTGAGGGGGAGTATATGGCGGGCGATTGGCGGAAGCGGTGAGATTCGAACTCACGAACGGCTCACACCGTCGGCAGTTTTCAAGACTGCTGCCTTCAACCACTCGGCCACGCTTCCTATGGCGCAGCATTATACAGAATTCAACCCGTTGATGGGTAATTGCGGTTCGCCACAGGGAAATGCGGCGTTAGGGACGCATGGCGGACCACGCCGGCGAAAGCCCGTCAAGCGGCTCTGCTGGCCTGCCCCGGGGTCCAGTTATCGCGCAGCGCCAGCTCGAAGGCGGCCGCCTCCAGCGGCTGCGAGAACAGATAGCCCTGCACCTCGTCGCAGCCGGAATTCTTCAGAAACGCCAGCTGCTCTACCGTCTCCACGCCTTCCGCGATCACTTTATGCTTGAGCTGTTGGGCGATGCTGATGATGGTGTTGGCGATCGCGCAGTCATTCGCGTCGCTCGGTATCCCGATCGTGAACGAGCGGTCGATCTTCAACGTGTCGATCGGGAACCGCTTGAGATACGACAAGCTCGAATACCCGGTGCCGAAGTCGTCCAGCGACAACGTCACGCCCAGCGCGGTGATCCGGTCCATGATGCCGATCACGCGGTCGATGTTGTGCATCAACGTGCTTTCGGTGATCTCCAGCTCCAGCCACGAAGGCTCCAACCCGTACCGGTTGAGCGTGTCCATCACCCGCCCCGGCAAGGAGGCGGTGAACTCGCGCGCCGACACATTGACCGCCAGCCGGATCGGCGGCAGGCCCGCGTCCTTCCACAGCTTGGCCTGCGAACAGGCCGCCTCCAGCACCCATTCGCCCACCTGCACCACCAGCCCGGTGGCCTCGGCCAGCGGGATGAATTCGGCCGGCGGCACCAGGCCGCGCTCGGGATGGCGCCAACGCACCAGCGCTTCGGCGCCGATGATCTTGCCGCTGTCGATGGAGAATTTGGGCTGGTAGTGCAGCAGCAGCTCGCCGTTGCCGAGCGCGTGGCGCAGCCCGGTTTCGATGCGCATGCGTTCCTGCATGCCCTGGTTCATGTCCTGGCTGTAGAAGGCGACGTGGTCGCCGTTGACACCGCCCTCCTGCTTGGCGCGGTACATGGCGATGTCGGCCAGCCGCAGCAAGGTTTCGGCGTCGTCGCCGTCCTGCGGATAGACGCTGATGCCGATGCTGCCGCCGACGCGTAAATCGTGGCCGTCGATGACGATCGGGCTGTTGAGCGTGGCCAGCAATTTTTGCGCGACCATGCTGGCTTCGAAGTGTTGCCCGAGGTCGAACAGGCCGATGGCGAATTCGTCGCCGCCCAGCCGCGCCACCAGGTCCTGGTCGCGCAGCACCGTGCGGAAACGGCGCGCCACTTCGCACAGCAATGCGTCGCCGATCTTGCGCCCGAGCGTGTCGTTGATCATCTTGAACCGGTTGAGGTCGATGAACAGCACGCAGCCTTGCAGCTTGCCCCGTTGAGCAACCATCAGCGCCTGGTCGACCAGCTTGGTCAGCAAGGTGCGGTTCGGCAGATTGGTCAGCGCGTCGTAGTAAGCGAGGTGGTGGATGCGTTCTTCGGCCAGCTTGCGCTCGGTGATGTCGGTCAGATAGGCGATCAGCCCCATCGATCGCTTGTTGAGGTCGCACAGCGGCGAGAGCGATAAACTCGCCCAGAACACTTCGCCCGATTTTTTCTTGCGCCGGACCTCCATCAAGCGCCCGCCCTGCTCCAGGAAGGGGTCGTGGGCGTCGATGTCTTCCTCGTCGTACAGGAACAGGATGTTGCGCCCCACCGCTTCCACCGACGTGTAGCCGAACAGCCGCTCCGCGCCCTTGTTCCAGCTGAGGATGAAACCGTTCATGTCCATCGTCACGACCGACTCGTGGATGTGGTCAAGAATCTGCGCCTGGTGCTGCAACTGCGATTCGACCTGCACGTAGGCATGCGTGCTGCGCTGCGCCAGCGAGTGCACTTGCAGCACGCTACCGGCCAGGGTGGCGAGGCTGGCCAGGTGCTGGCGGTCGGCGTCGCTGTAGCCGAGCCGGCCGGAGACAATGAAGCGGCCGAAATAGCGGTCCTCGAACCAGATGTCCTGCGTCAGGCTGGGGACGGCTGCATCGTTGGCGGCCAGGATTTCCTCCACCGGTGGCGCCACCAGCAGCGAGACAGCGTCGGCCGGCAGGTATTCGCCCAGCGGGCTGTTGGTGACGCTGCGCACGATGCGTCCCAGCTCCTCGGCCATGGCACTGCCGCGCAGGCGCAACACGGCGTCGCAGACGGCGGCGCTGTGGTTGAGGAAGTCGGAGACGGGATGGTCGGCCATGGCTTAGAGATTCCTGCTGACCTGGATGGCCCAGTGGTAGGCCTGCAGCTGCGCTTGCCAGTAGATGTCAGGGTCGATGCCGGCCTTGTCGAGGCCCTCGCGGTCGTGGTGTTCGACCAGGCTGAGCAATTCACCCAGCGGACCGCCGCGATCCAGCAACGCCATGACCACGTCCAGATCCAGGCTGAGCGCGGCGACGATTTCCGTCATCGACATGCCCAGCAAGACATCCAGCAGCGAGAACACACCGGCGACGAAAGCCATGTCCTGCTGCTCACGGTCCCAGCCGAGCGATTTGCTGAGCGCCTCCATGTGCGCCGCGCGCACCGCCGCCAGCGGCAGCAGCGGATGGGCCAGGCCGTCGTCCTGCTGGCGCGCGTAGAGCAGCAATTGCAGCCAGCGTTGCAGCTGGCGCCGCCCCAGCACGTTGATGGCCTGGCCGAAGCTGTGGATTGGCGAACTGAGCGCGAAGGCGGCCGAGTTCACCAGCTTCAACAGGTGGTAGGACAGCGCCGGGTCCTGCTTGAGCAGCACTTCGAGCTCGCGCGAGTCGGCGTCGCGCGCCAGCATGGCGAGCAGCGCCAGCAACCGCTTGCGCGAGGTGCCGTCGCCGGCATTCTCTTGCGACGGATGCAGCGCGTAGTCGCCGCTGAACCAGTGGAAGCCGGCCTGCGCGCATTCGGCGATGCGCAGCTCGCTGTGCATGCCGGCGGCCAGGTGCGGGCCGGGCTGGCCGATCAGCGCGATCACCGGCGGCAGCTTGGCCGACGCGTCCACCATCAGCGAGGTGGCGCCGCACAGGGTGGCGGCCGAGCCGGCGGCGACGCCTTCGATCATGATGCGATAGCCAGCCTCGGCGATGGAGGCGAGTTTCTTTTGCACCGGCACATCGGCGCAGGGTTCGGCCGGCACCCGCAGGATCACGCGCCCGGGCGGCAAGCTCGATAGTTGCGACAGTTCCAGCGATGCCGGATCGGGCACCGGCACGATGCAGTCGAGCGGCGCCAGCGCGGCGAAAACGTCGGGGGTTCTGAACAAGGTCAGCGTGGACTGGAAGGCGTCGCCCGCGTCGGCGGACAACTCGAAAGCCAGCGCCACCCACTCGTTGCGAGCGTTGGCCACCGCTTGGAATTCCACCAGGGGGAACGGGCTAATATCTGGCGCGGACATCAATTTCTCATCGCAGGTTGTGCGCGCAGCGATCGTTCGACTATGACGGTGCAAAAAAATTCCATAGGGGCAGTAGAGTAATTTGCAATATGACCAGTATAGGAACAACTGACTGCACACAAAAACATTTTTCTTTTTACACAATTGCAATTTTCTAAGCAATTAGAATATATCAGATATTGCCGGACAAACACGGAATATTAGAAATTGCTCAACAGTATTAGAGCTTCGCCTCGATTTTGTTGCATCCAAACAAAGAATCAAGGTAAAAGTGACGTTATTGGGCATGCTGGACGGCGAAACGGATCAATTCGGCCTGCCCTTCGATGCCGAGCTTGCGCTTGATGTTGAGCCGGTGCGTTTCGACGGTGCGCACGCTGAGGTCGAGCGCGCGGGCGATCTGCTTGTTCGATTCACCGTTGGCGATGTGGCGCAACACCTCGTGCTCGCGCGAGGTCAGCTGGTTGTCCTGGTTTTGCGGCTGTGCCAGCTGGCGCGCCAGCGCGGCGCTGTAATAGATGCCGCCTGACATGACGGTCTCGATGGCGACCACGATGTCCTTGCCGGGCGCGTCCTTGAGCACGTACCCGCGCGCGCCCGCCTGGATCGCCTGCGACACGTATTCCAGTTTGTCGTGCATCGATAGGATCAGCACGGCGATGCGCGGGAACGCCTGCTTGAACTGCGCGGTCGCCTCGATGCCGTTGGTGCCGCGCATGTTGATATCCATCAGCACCAGGTCGACCGCGCACTGGGCAGCTTGCTCCAGCGCCTCGGCCGCGCCGCCGGCCTCGGCCACCACCTCGAACTGCGGCATCGCCTCCAGCCGCGCGCGCAGGCCGTCGCGCACCAGGGGATGGTCGTCGACCAGCAGGATTTTGATTGTAGGAGTCATGGCGTGCTTCTTCCGGTACTGTATAAAATGCGGGGTTGATCCATATTAGCCGTTGCGCCGGCGGGTTTCAGCTATTGTTGGCGGCGTAGGCGCTCAGCACCGTGCCGTCCGACGACGAGGCGATCCTGAAGCGGCCGCCGATGGCGTCCATCCGCTCCATCATGTTGCGCAAGCCGATGCCGTGCTTGGGATGCGAGGCGATGCCTTCGGCGTCGAAGCCGACGCCGTCGTCGCTGATGCGCAACTCCACACCCTTGCCGTCGCCCTTCAGGCCGATCTCGATGACGCTGGCGCCGGCGTGGCGCTCGATGTTCGTCAGCGCCTCCTGGGCGATGCGGAACAGCACCGTGTTGGCGACGTCGGCCAGCCCGTCCGTGATGCCGCTGGCCTCGAAGCGCACCGGCGTGCCGCTGCTGAGCGTGTATTCCTGTCCCAGGTGGTGCAGCGCCGCCGCCAGGCCCAGGTCGTCGAGGATGGCCGGGCGCAGGTTGTGCGAAATGCGCCGCACCTCGCCCATCACGTTGCTCAGTTGCCCGGCCGCGTGCTCGAACACCGCGTGCGCGGCCTGCCGCTGCTCCGCGTTGTCCGACGACAACCGGATCATGCCCGCCTCGATCTGCAATTTGATCGACACCAGCCACTGGCTGATGCCGTCGTGCAGGTCGCGCGAGAGCCGCGCCCGCTCCTGCTCCTGGGATTCGACCACCCGCTGCGTCAGCACCTTGAGCTTGGCGTCGGCGACGCGCAACTCGCTGATGTTGAGCGCCAGCCCGGTGCTGGCCACCGTCACCGAGGCGGCGATGGCGATGGCGGCGATCCACAGCATGGTGTTGTGGATGTTGCCCGATTGCTGGATGTCGATCTTGGCCAGCGCGCGGTCGACATCGTCGAGATAAATGCCGGTGCCCATCATCCAGCCCCAGTTCGGCATCGCCACCACATAGCCGAGCTTGGCGACGGGCTTGCGGGTCGATGGCTTGATCCACATGTAGCGCTCCAGCCCGCCACCGGCGCGGGCCCGCTGCAGCAGGTTCTGGATCGTCGGCCGGCCCAACGCGTCGCGCAGCTCGAACAGGTTGCGGCCCACCAGCTCCGGCTGGCGCGGATGCATCAAGGTGTTGCCGTTCATATCGTACAGAAAGAAATAACCGTCGTCGCCGTAGCTCAGCGAAGACAGGGTGCGCTTGGCCTCCTCCAGGGTCGCGGGGTCGTTGCGGCCGGAATTGTACAGGTGCGAGATCGAATGCGAGGCCAGCGCGACGTAATGCTTGAGCTCGGCCTCCTTGCTGCTCAGATACGCTTGCTGGATGGTGTCGCGCTGCTGCTGGGCCAGCAACACCGACTGGTGCCGCACCGCCAGCGCGATCGCGCACAGCGCCAGGATCAGCGGCGTGATGGCCAGGAATATGACTTTTTGCCGCAACTTCATGAGAGACCGCCGATCCGTTTATCCGATCCCCGCGATTTTACGCCCCCGCGCGGGCACAGCCGTACGTAGTACTACCTAGCACGCCTGCGTAGTGCTGCGCTTGCGCGGATTATCAGCTTCATGAATACTCGCCATAAGCTGCCACGATGCCGAACCAACAAGGCCAAGGCAGCGCTGGACGACGTGCGGGACAACCTTGGAGGAAGCATGAAAACACTACCCACTACCACACCCCAGCCCCTGGCCAGTAAGCTGGGCTGGGCGGCGCTGGCCTTGTGCGGCGCCGCCGCGCTGGGCGTGGTGGCGCTCAAGCGCGGCGAGTCCGTCAGCGCGATCTGGATCGTCATCGCCGCCGTGTGCGTCTATCTGATCGCCTACCGCTACTACAGCCTGTACATCGCCGACAAGGTGCTGGGGCTGGACGACAGGCGCATGACGCCGGCCGCCAAGCTCAACGACGGCCTCGACTACGTGCCGACCAATAAATATGTGTTGTTCGGCCACCACTTCGCCGCCATCGCCGGCGCCGGTCCGCTGGTCGGCCCGGTGCTGGCCGCGCAGATGGGCTACCTGCCCGGCATGCTGTGGATCCTGGCCGGCGTGGTGTTCGCCGGCGCGGTGCAGGACTTCATCGTGCTGTTCATCTCGATGCGCCGCGACGGCCGCTCGCTGGGCGACCTGATCAAATCGGAACTGGGACAAATCCCCGGCATGATCGCGTTGCTGGGCACCTTCATGATCATGGTGATCATCCTGGCGGTGCTGGCGCTGATCGTGGTCAAGGCCCTGACCGGTTCGCCATGGGGCAGCTTCACCGTCATGATGACGATCCCGATCGCGCTGTTCATGGGCGTGTATTCGCGCTACATCCGCGTCGGCCGCATCGGCGAGGTGTCGATCATCGGCTTCGTGCTGTTGATGGCGGCCATCTTCGGCGGCCAGTACGTGCAGGAAAATCCGGCGCTGGCGCCGATGTTCAACTTCACCGGCACCGAGCTGACCTGGATGCTGATCGGCTACGGCTTCGTCGCCTCGGTGCTGCCGGTATGGCTGCTGCTGGCGCCGCGCGACTACCTGTCGACCTTCCTCAAGATCGGCACCATCGTCGGCCTGGCGGTCGGCATCCTGTTTGTCGCGCCCTACCTGAAAATGCCGGCAATCACGCAATTCATCGACGGCACCGGCCCGGTATGGTCGGGTTCGATGTTCCCGTTCCTGTTCATCACCATCGCTTGCGGCGCCGTGTCCGGCTTCCACGCGCTGATCGCGTCGGGCACCACGCCCAAGATGATCGAGAACGAAAGCCACGCCCGCTTCATCGGCTACGGCGCCATGCTGATGGAATCGTTCGTCGCCATCATGGCGCTGGTGGCCGCCTCGACCATCGAGCCGGGCATTTATTTCGCCATGAACAGCCCGGCCGCGCTGATCGGCACCACGGCCGAGTCCGCCGCTGCGGCGATCTCGCAGTGGGGCTTCTATGTCACGCCGGAGATGCTGACCCAGACCGCCAAGGATGTCGGCGAGCACACCATCATCTCGCGCGCCGGCGGCGCCCCGACCCTGGCCGTCGGCATGGCCCACATCCTGTCGAACGTGATCGGCGGCAAGGCCATGATGGCCTTCTGGTACCACTTCGCCATCCTGTTCGAAGCGCTGTTCATCCTCACCGCCGTCGATGCCGGCACCCGCGCCGGCCGCTTCATGCTGCAGGATTTGCTGGGCGCCTTCGTGCCGTCGATGAAAAAGACCGAGAACGTGTTCGCCAACCTGACCGCGACCGCGCTGTGCGTGGCGGCCTGGGGCTATTTCCTGTACCAGGGCGTGGTCGATCCGCTGGGCGGCATCAACACCCTGTGGCCGTTGTTCGGCATCGCCAACCAGATGCTGGCGGCGATCGCGCTGATGCTGGGCACCTGCGTGCTGTTCAAGATGAAACGCGGCCAGTACGCCTGGGTCACCATCGTGCCGACCATCTGGCTGCTGCTGTGCACGTTGACGGCCGGCTGGCAGAAAATCTTCGACGCCAATCCGAAGATCGGTTTCCTGTCGCACGCGTCCAAGTACCAGGCCGCGCTCGACGAGGGCAAGCTGCTGGCGCCGGCCAAGTCGGTGGCGCAGATGCACCAGATCGTGTTCAACGATTACCTCGACGCGTCGCTGGCCGGCTTCTTCGTCATTGTCGTGCTCAGCGTGCTGGTGTTCGGCATCCGCACCGTGATGCTGGCGCGCGCCAACAGCAAGCCCACCGCCATGGAAAGTCCGATGGTGCTGGCGCCCAAGGTGCAATGATGTTGGGCGACATCGCCAAGGCGGGCCGCTATCTGGGGCAAAGCATGCGCCTGATGATGGGTCTGCCGGACTACGACACCTACGTCAGCCATCGGGAAGCCACCCATCCCGATGAGCCGATGATGACGTACGAGGAATTCTTCCGCGAGCGTCAGGAGGCGCGCTACGGCGGCGCCGGCAAGCGCGGCGGTTGTTGTTGACGTCTTGAGTGGCACAGGCCGGTTCTGTTGAACCGGCCTTTTTTTTGTCCACGGCTAACCCGCACTGCCAGCCGGGGTCGTACCCCTCGGGGTACGACCCCTAAGCGGCAACCTTGATGTCGTGGCAAGGGCATGCGGGTTTCGGCGCGGCGCCATCTTTTTTTTGGACTAATCGCGGAACTTTTGATTTAACTCATCTGTCTAAACTCCTTGAGCCGCATCGCGGCAGTTCCACGGGAGACACATGGCGCAGCCCTTCTCTTACCACCACGCGTTCGCGCGCAATCTCGGCTGGGTGACGCCGGCCGAACAAGCGCTGCTCAAGGCAAAGCGCATCGCCATCGCCGGGCTCGGCGGCGTCGGCGGCTTTCATCTGCTGACCCTGGCGCGGCTGGGCGTGGGCGCGTTCCACATCGCCGATTTCGACACCTTCGACATCGCCAATTTCAACCGCCAGATCGGCGCCAACATGTCCACCCTGGGCCTGCCCAAGGTCGAGGTGCTGGAGGCGATGGCGCGCGATATCAATCCGGAATTGCAGATCACCAGCTTCCCGACCGGCGTGGACCAGGCCAATATGCATAAGTTTTTCCAGGATGTCGACCTGTACGTCGACGGCCTGGATTTCTTCGCCTTCGGCGCGCGCCAGGCCACGTTTGCCGCCTGCGCCAGGCTCGGCGTTCCTGCCATCACGGCCGCGCCGCTGGGCATGGGCACGGCCGTGCTCAATTTCATGCCGGGACGGATGACGTTCGAGGAATACTTCGGCTGGGGCGACCTGCCCGACGAGGAGAAGGCGCTGCGCTTCCTGGTCGGGCTGGCGCCGGCCGGGCTGCACGGCCGCTATCTGGTCGATCCGTCCAGCATCAACTTCAAGGAGCAGCGCGGCCCCTCCACCATCATGGGCTGCGAATTGTGCGCCGGCGCCGCCGCCATCGAGGCGCTCAAGATCATGCTCGACCGCGGCGAGATATTGGCCGCGCCGCGCGGCTATCAGTACGACGGCTATCGCAACAAGCTGGTGCGCACCTGGCGTCCCGGCGGCAACCGCCACCCGCTGCAACGGCTGGCGATGCTGCTGGCCAGGCGGCGCCGGCCGGGAGACCGATCATGAGCAAGATGGAACCGCATCTCGATGCCACGCTGGAACAGATCCTCGAGCTGGCGCGCTGGGCGCCCAGCGGCGACAACACCCAGCCGTGGCGCTTCGAGATCCTCGCGCCGCGGCGGCTGATCGTGCACGGACACGACACGCGCGACCATTGCGTCTACGACCTGGACGGCCACCCCAGCCAGATCTCGCTGGGCGCGCTGCTGGAGACGATGGCCATCGCCGCCAGCACCTTCGGGCTGGCGATGCAGGCGGCGCGGCGGCCGGAGGCGCCCGAAGCGCGCCCGACCTTCATCGTCGAATTCGTCCCGGCGCCGCAACTGCAAGCCGATCCGCTGGCCGGCTTCATCCTGTCGCGCAGCGTGCAGCGCCGGCCGCTGAGCCGGCGCCCGTTGACGGCGGCCGAGAAGACCGCGTTGTCCGCCACCCTGCCGCCGGGCTTTGGCGTGACCTGGCTCGACGGCGCCCGGCGTGTGGCGGCGGCGCGCTTGATGTACCGCAACGCCAAGCTGCGGCTGACGATGCCGGAGGCGCACCAGGTGCACCAGGCCGTCATCGAATGGAACGCCCGCTACAGCGAGGACCGCCTGCCCGACCAGGCGCTGGGCGTGGACGCGATGACCGCCAGGCTGATGCGCTGGATCATGCGCGACTGGCGCCGCGTGGCGTTCTTCAACACCTGGCTGGCCGGTACGGTGGCGCCACGCCTGCAGATGGACCTGATCCCGGGCCTGGCCTGCGCCGCCCACTTCGTGCTGACGGCGCCGCGCCGGCCGCAGCGCATCGACGACTACGTGGCGGCCGGCCGGGCCATGCAGCGCTTCTGGCTGACCGCCACCGCGCAAGGCCTGCAATTGCAGCCCGAGCTGACGCCGCTGATTTTTTCCCGCTACGTGCGCGAGGGCCGCGTGTTTTCCGCCACGCCCGGCATGCAGCAGCGCGCGGCAGGCCTGGCGCAACAGGGCGAGCTGCTGGTCGGCACGCAGGTGTGGGAGACGGCGGTGTTCATGGGCCGCATCGGCGCCGGCGAACCGGCGGCCGCGCGCTCGCTGCGCAAGCCGCTGAGCCAGCTGCTGGTCGGCGCGCCGGCGGGGAGCCGCTGATGCGCGCCATCAAGCCGTTGCAGATCGCCGTTTTCCTGGCCTTGCTGGCGCTGATCCTGGCGCTGGGCATCGGCACCACCGCGCTGCTGCTGGGCGGCCTGCCGCTGGGCGAATTTCGCGGCGTGGCGCTGCTGCTGGCGGCCGTGCTGCTGACCTATCTGGCGGCGTTTGCCGTCTATCGCTGTTTCCTGTTCTGCGTGCCGCTGCGCGAGGGCGAGGTGCTGGAACACTCGCGCGATGAACTGGCCGCCAACGTCAACATCCTGTTCTACCTGCTGCTGTTCAATTCGCTGATCCGCACGCACTTCATCCCGGTGCCGATCGTGCGGCTGATCTATCTGGCGCTCGGCGCCAGGCTGGGCGCCAACACCTACAGCGCCGGCGCCCTGCTCGACCCGCCGCTGACGCGCATTGGCAGCAATACCATCATCGGCCACGACGCGGCGATCTTCGCGCACGTGATCGAGGGCAGCCGGCTCGAGCTCAAAGCCGTCGTCATCGGCGACACCGTCACCATCGGCGCCAAGGCGGTGGTGATGGCGGGCGTGCACATCGGCGACAACGCCATCGTCTCGGCCGGCGCGGTGGTCATCAAGGACACCCACATCGGCGCCGGCGAAATCTGGGGCGGCATTCCGGCGCGCAAAATCAAAGCGACCTCGACAGTAAAAGCAACCGAGCTGAGCTAGCACAAGCAACTGCCGGAATTTTTTACGCACTGTTCGATCCGCAACACGCATTGTGACGCAAGCCCTTGAATACACAGGCTTCGCGCGAGCTGGCAGGGCTTTTGCTCAAGTGGTGGAGCGACCTTGATTTCCAGGGTCTTCTATTTCTTGGGGAACAGCTATGAACTATTACAAACCCGCCGCCGCCATCCTCGCCGCCGCGCTGGCGACACCGTTCGCCGCGCTCGCCGCACCGGTGGTCGGCCTCGATCCCACCGGCAGCGGCACCTACACCACGTATGCCGACCTGTGGACCAACATCACCGACACCGCCGTGGTCACCGGCTTCGTGCCGGGCGCCACCGTCGGCGGCCCCGGCGGCATCGCGCCGTACCTGACCACGCTGCACACGCAGACCGTCATCGGCACCATGAGCAATAGCAACGTCGGCGCCATCGTCACGCCGGCCGGCCTCAACACCAGCTTCGAGATGACCAAGGTGGTGCGCTTCGAGGAACTGGTCACGTCGCAAAACGCCACCACCGCAACCTTCGGCATGGCGCCCAGCCAGTCGGCGGCGATGGACATCGACCCCACCCGCGCCGGGGTGCAGAACTTCGCCGTGTTCTTCGACCGCATCACGCCGGGCGGCCCCAGCCAGGCGGTGCCCGGCAACGGCATCGACACGGTGCGCTGCTATGGCACCGGCGTGACCGGCGGCGCCGCCAACGGTTGCGGCGGCGGCGCCGACACCGATGGCGACGGCATCATGATCCTGTCGGGCCACCTGATCTTCAACACCGCCAGCTTCACCGCCACCGGCGCCGTCGGCACCGGTTCGTTCGACACCCGCTTCATCATCGACTATGTCGATCCCGCCTACCTGGACATCGTCACTGGCTCGGTGTTCCTGGACCGCTTCACCGGCACCACCAATGTGCCGTCATTCTTTACACCGACGTCGATGTGGGACGGCACCACGCCAACCACCGTGCCGTTCCTGAAAGTGGACTCCTCGCAATCGTTCGCCGCCGTGCCGGAGCCCGGCACCGTGGCCATCATCGGGCTCGGCCTGGCCGGACTGGCACTGAGCAAGCGCCGTAAAACCACCCCCGCCTGCTGATCCGCCGTTGCAACGACGGCATCCTTCCCATGTTTTTCAACGGACCCGGCGCCATGCCAGCGGTCCGTTTTTTTCTTGACGGATTTTTTTACAACCGTTGCAAGAGCGAAGTGTCAGTATTGCGCAAGTGCTTGATTCCTTACGGTTCACCTTGCTTGGCAAGGGTTTTGCTCTATTGCCGATACGATCCCGATTTCCGGGCTCAGTCAACTCCAGGGAGCACAACATGAACATCCTCAAACCCGCACTGGCCGCCGCCGCGATCGCTACCGCGCTGGCCGCGCCGCTCACCGCCAGCGCCGGCCCCACCGTGGGCCTCGATGTCACCGGCAGCGGCGCCTACAGCACCTATGCCGACCTGTGGACCAACGTCACCGACACCGGCCTGGCCACCGGCTTCATCCCCGGCATCACCGTCGGCCCCGGCGCCAGCGCGCCCTACCTGACCGAGCTGCGTTCGCAGATGGTCATCGGCACTATGTCGAACAGCAACATCCCGGCCCTCGTCACGCCTGGCGGCCTGAACAGCACGTTCGAGATCAGCAAGGTGGTGCGCTTCCAGGAGCTGGTCGACAGCCAGACGCCGACCACCGCGCACTTCACGCTGCCGCCGTCGCAGTCGGCGGCGATGGACGTCGATCCGCTGCGCGCCGGCGTGCAAAACATCGCCATCTACTTCGACCAGATCACCGCCGGCCCCGGCAGCAGCCGCGCCGTGCCCGGCAACGGCGGCGACACCGTGCGCTGCTACGGCACCGGGTCCACCTCGGGCGGCTGCGGCACCTCGCCCGGCGACACCGACGGCGACGGCATCATCATCCTGTCGGGCCACCTGGTGTTCAACGACGCCAGCTTCACCGCCAGCGGCGCGGTGGGCACCGGCTCGTTCGATTCGCGCTTCATGATCGACTACGTCGATCCGGCCTACCTGGACATCGTCACCGGATCGATCTTCCAGGACAAGGTCACCGGCACCACCAACGTGCCGTCGTTCTTCGCGCCGACGATGATGTGGGACGGCGCCACCCCCACCACGGTGCCGTTCCTGAAGGTGGACTCGTCGCAAACCTTCGGCGCGCTGGCGGTGCCGGAACCGGGCACCCTGGCCATCATGGGCCTCGGCTTTGCCGGCCTGGCAATGGGCAGCCGCCGGAAAGTCAACCGCGAGAGCAAATCCTGACAACGGCGGCTGTGTAACTTTGGCGGACCCTGGCGGCGTACCTCGGTCCGTTTTTTTTCGCCCGCGTTTATGCGGTCACAGCGGCAACAGCTTGAGCAGCAGACCCGACAGCCGCGTGCCGGCGTCGTAGCGGATGAACTGCTCGGCCACCTTGCGCGCGCACGCCTTCGGACCGGGCTGTTCGAGCAGGTCGACGGCGGCGCGGCGCACCGCATGCTGGCGCAAACGGTCCGAGCGCAACAGGGCGCCGGCGCCGCTGGCGACGACGCCGTGCATGTTGAGGTACTGGTCGAGGTTGCCGGCGATGCCCAGCACCGGCACGCACGCGCTCAGCGCCTGCTGGCTGGTCGGACTGCCGCCGTTGCAGATGACCAGACTGGCGCGCCGCGCCGCCTCGATGCCCGGCAGATACGCGGCCACGTGCGCATTGGGCGGCATCGCTCCCAGCGTGTCCATCGCCACGTTGCCGGCGGTCGCGGCGATCACGCTGACCGGCAACGGCGCCAGCGCCTGCAACACGCGCGCCAGCAACGCGCCCTGCCCCGAGCTGCCCAGGGTGACATAAATGATCGGCCTGCCGGCCGGCAACGCGTCCCACCAGTCCGGCAGCGCGGTGGGCGGCGACCACGTCACCGGCCCCAGATAACAATGGGTGGGCGGCAAGTTCACTGGTGGAAACATCTCGGGAACATCGGCATACAGCACGTGATCGGCGTCGGTATAGATCCGGCGCAAATCGTGGCCCAGCGGCGGCAGACCATAGGCCCGCCGCACCTTGTTGAGCGGTACGCTGTGCAAGGCGAACGCCAGCGGCCGCGCCAACTTGAACAGGCGATCGGCGATAGCGATCGGCAACACGCGCGACAGCCCGATCGCCGGCACGCTGTAGTGCTGTCGCACGTGGGGGCTCCAGTAGGCGTTGATCAAGCTGACATACGGCACCCCGGCCAGCCGCGCGCTGACTGACAGCGACAAGCGGAAATCGCCAATCACCACATCCGGCCGCACCTGCTTCAACAGGCGCAGGTCGTCCTCGACATAACGGTGCAAGGTGGCCGTGTCGTACACGGGCTTGCCCGCCGCCAATGCGGCCAGGAAGTGTGCGCTGGAAATGCTGGCGATGCGCCAGCTGCGCACATCGCTTCCCTTGAAAAACATTTCATAGCCGGGCGCGCAGGCCATATGGACGTCGTAGCGGCGGCGATCGAGTGTGCCGGCCAGCGCCAGCGGCCGTCCCACATGCGCCAACGTTACGGCCTCGGAGACAAACAAGAGCTTTTTACGTTCCATATCGCCAGCTCGAAGTGTGGTATCGGAAAGGGTTTGAGCATGCGCAAACGTGCGGCTTTAGACCTAGATCAATATCGCCTTTGCCACATACCTATATTTTTCTTAGTGGCACTCAAGAATCGCGTGCCGTGCAACGCCCGCGTCGACGCCTTCGGCGCCCACTGTATTGTTGGGAACCGCTAAGCGATGTTCAATTTCGAACGTTCCGGCCTGAGCCAGAAACTGACCATCATTTCCGTACTGTCGACGGGCAGCGCCTTGATGCTGGTATTTATTGCCTTTGCCGTCACCTCCGTGCTCAGTCATAGCGACGATGAGCGCAAGCAACTGTCGTCGCTGGCCGGCGTGATCGGCAATAACAGCATGATGGCGTTATCGCGCGGCGACCGCAAGCAAGCTGAGCAGACGCTGGCGACCCTGGTGGAAGAGGACGACATCCTGCAGGCGGCGCTGTACGACGGCGACGGCAAGCTGCTGGCGCGCTACGCGTCCGACGATCTGCCGGACCAACAACAGGCGCCGTCCCTGCTCGACGTCGCGCCGGACGGGCCGGAGGTGCGCAGCGAACGCACCGGCCCGCCGTGGGCGCCGGCGATGCGCCTGCTGCGCGACCTGCGCGCGCGCGACGCGCTGGTCGGCACGGTGCTGATCGAGCGCTCGCAGGCGCGCATGTGGCTCGACATTTTGAAAAACCTCGGCGCGGCGGCCGTCGCGGCGGTGCTGGCGTTCATGACCGCGCTGCTGATGGCGGCGCGCTTCAAGGGCACCGTGGCCGAGCCCGTGGGCAAGCTGATCGCGGCGGCGCAGCAGGTCAGCCGCGGCCAGCCCACCGAGCGCATCAGTCACCAGCGCAGCGACGAGCTGGGCGCGCTGATCGACAGCTTCAACGACATGCTGGCCCAGGTCGAGGCGCGCGACGGCGCGCTGGCGCAGTACCGCGACCAGCTCGAGCGCCAGGTCGGTGTGCGCACCGAGCAACTGGAGAAGGCCAAGAACGCGGCCGAGGCGGCCAGCCAGGCCAAGAGCGCCTTCCTGGCCACCATGAGCCATGAAATCCGTACCCCGATGAACGGCGTGCTGGGGATGACCGAGTTGCTGCTGGCCACGCGTCTGAGCGAGCAGCAACGCCACTACACCAGCATGGTCAAGCGTTCCGGCGAGCATTTGCTGGTGATCATCAACGATATCCTGGACTTCTCCAAGATCGAGGCCGGCAAGCTGACGGTGGAATATATCCACTTCAACTTCCGCGATTTGCTCGACGACATAGACAACGTCTTCTCGCCGCAGGCCCAGGCCAAGGGCATCCGGCTGGAACTGGCCATCGCCAACGACATCCCGGTGGCCATCCACGGCGACCCGAACCGCTTGCGCCAGGTCATCTTCAATCTGTTGGGCAACGCGGTCAAATTCACCGAGAGCGGCAAGATCACGGTCAAGGTCGCGGTGGTGCAGGAGGACCCCCAAACAGTCGGGCTGCGCTTTGAAGTGCACGACACCGGCATCGGCGCCTCGAGCGAGGCGCGCTCGCGCATTTTTGATTCCTTCTCGCAAGCTGACGGCTCGACCACGCGCAAGCACGGCGGCACCGGCCTCGGACTGGCGATCTCAAAACAACTCGTCGAACTCATGGGAGGCACGATAGGCGTCGACCATGCGTTAACTCAAGGGTCGATCTTTTGGTTTGCCGTAAATTTCGATAAACCACGCGTCGATTTTGACGATCCCACCAACACCCATTTGGGAATACGCGCTTTGATTGTTGACGAAAACCCCACCAGTCGCGCCGAACTGGAACGGCGGCTGACGGCCTGGCGTGTGCTCAGCACAAGCACCTCGGCCACCCAGGCGCTGCAGCAGCTGCGCCACGCCGCGTCGGCCGCGCAACCGTTCGACGTCGCGCTGCTCGACATGGAGCTGCCGCGCACCAGCGGCCTGGCCCTGGCTGCGGCGATCCACGCCGACACCGGCCTGGCCGCCACGCGGCTGTTGTTGTTGAGCACGGAGCGCAACGCCGCCGACCGGGTCCAGCAGCGCGAGGCCGGGGTCGCCTTTCAACTGATCAAGCCACCGCGCGAGTGCGACCTGTACGACTGCGTGGTCAGCCAGACCCAGGTGCGCCGCGCCGAACCGGCGCGCAACGTCCGGCCGCCCTCCTCGGCCTCTTCGGCAGCGTCGCTCCCTTTGCCATCGGTACAGCACGGCGACCAGCGGCCGATCCGCCTGCCGCCCGCGGGCGCGGCATCGCCGGCGGCGCCGCCGCTGTCCACCTTCAGCTCCAGCACGGCGCTGCCGGCGCAGCGCGCGCGCAAGGGGCGCAAGGTATTACTGGCCGAAGACAATCCGGTCAACGTCGAAGTAGCCAGCGCCATGCTCGAGGGCCTGGGCCTGGACGTCAGCCGCGCCTGCAACGGCCAGGAAGCGTTGCGCTCGGTGCAGGCCGGCGAGTTCGACCTGATCTTGATGGACTGCCAGATGCCCGTGATGGACGGGTTCGCCGCCACCACCGAGATTCGCCGCCACGAGCAACTGCGCGGCCGCTCGCGCAGCCTGCCGATCATCGCCATCACCGCCAACGCGCTGCAGGGCGACCGCGAATCCTGCCTGGCCGCCGGCATGGACGACTACCTGAGCAAGCCGTTCACGCAGCAGGCGCTGGGACAAACCATCGGCCGCTGGATCACGCTGCCACGCATGGCGCCGGCGTCGCACGACGGCCCGGCCGAAGCGCCGCTCCCTGCAAGCCCGCCCGATGCCCTGGAACCGCGCGGCACGCCCGCAGTGGCGCCGGCGGTGGCAGCGCCGACGGTGGCAGCGCCGGCGGTGGCGCCGGTCGCGGGCGCTGCCGCGCCGGTGCACGAATCGCTGATCAACCGGCAGGCGCTGGAAAACATCCGCGCGCTCAGCGCCAGCAATGGCGACGCGCTGCTCGAGCGCGTGCTGCAGGCTTATCTGGACGACACCCCGACTCATTTACGCTCGATCAAGTCCGCCATCGACAGCGGCAGCACCGTGCAAATGCGCAAGGCCGCACACAGCCTTAAATCCAGCAGCGCCAACGTCGGCGCGGATGCGCTGGCACAGCGCTGCAAGGAAATGGAACAGCTGGGCCGCAACGATACCACCGCAGGCGCAGCCGCCCTGCTCGATGATATGGAACGATCTTTCCAGGCCGTGCGGCAGGCATTGGGAGCTATCCTGGAAAAGGAAATTTGACATGGCAACGCCCTTCTCCCCCAAGCGCGGTCTGGTGCTGGTTGCCGACGACGATCCCGTAATGCGCCTGCTGATGCTGGAAATGCTGGCCCAGGTCGGCCTCGACGCCATCGAAGCCGAGGACGGCGTGCAGGCGCTGGCCTGCTACCAGAGCACGGCGCCGGACCTGGTGTTGCTCGACGTCGAGATGCCCGGCATGGACGGCTTTTCCGTGTGCCGCGAAATCCGCCGGCTGGAGACGCATTCGGTGGTGCCCATCATCATGGTCACCGGCGGCGACGAGCTCGAATCGGTCACCAAGGCCTACGAGGCCGGCGCCACCGATTTCGTCTCCAAACCAATCAACTGGCCCATCCTCGGCCACCGCGTGCTCTACGTGCTGCGCGCCAGCGACGCCATCACCCGCCTGCGCATTGCCGACGCCCATCACCGCGCGGTGCTGGCGGCGATCCCGGACACCTTCTTCCGCATGAACAAGGACGGCTTCTATCTGGACTACGAGCAAGGCCACGAAGCAAGCAGCGTGTTCTCCAGCGACAATTGCGTCGGCCGCCACCTGAACCAGGTGCTGCCGGAGGACATCGCGCAGCACATGCTGGAAGAGGTGCGCACGGTGCTCGACACCCAGCACATCCGATCGCTCGACTATGAACTGCCCATTCCCGGCCCCGGCCCCGCGCCGCGCGTGCGCCACGGCGAGCACGCGGTGCCCTCGCCGGTGCGCCATTTCGAGGCGCGCCTGGTGGCCACCGGTCCCGACGAGGTGCTCGGCCTGGTGCGCGATATCAGCGAACGCAAGCGCACCGAGGAACAGATCCGCCGCCTCGCCTACTGCGACAGCCTGACCGGCATCCCCAACCGCCAGGCCTTCCTGGAGACGCTCGAGGCCGAACTGACGCGCTCGCGCAAGGGCAACAAGAAGTTCGCCGTGCTGTTCATGGACCTGGACGCCTTCAAGCGCATCAACGACACGCTGGGCCACGACGTCGGCGACCATTTGCTGATGGCCGTGTCCGAACGCCTGCGCGAAACCACGCGGCCCAGCGATCTGGTCTCGCGCACCGAGGTGGGCGGCAACAATCTGGCGCGGCTCGGCGGCGACGAATTCACCATCCTGATTCCCGACCTGGAGCGGGTGGAAAACGCGCTCAACGTCGCGCACCGGGTCAAGGAAGCGATGCGTCGGCCGTTCCTGATCGACGCCCACGAAATTTTCGTCACGGCCAGCATCGGCATCTCCCTGTATCCGGAAGACGGCGAGGATTGCAACTCGCTGCTCAAATACGCCGACACGGCCATGTACCACGCCAAGAACTGCGGCAAGAACAACGCCAAGCTGTACAGCTCGTCGCTGACGATGCAGATCATGAGCCACGTCAAGCTCGAGGTCGGCCTGCGCAAGGCCTTGCAGCACGACGAGCTGTATCTGCTGTACCAGCCGCAGATCGACGTCGCCAGCGCGCAAATCGTCGGCGTCGAAGCACTGGTGCGCTGGCGCCATCCGGAGCGCGGCGTGATCTCCCCCACCGAGTTCATCCCGCTGGCCGAGGAAACCGGCCTGATCGTCCCGATCGGCGAATGGGTGTTGCGGACGGCCTGCAAGCAGGCGATGGCGTGGCAAACGGTCGGCAAGCGGCCGTTGCGGGTGGCGGTCAACCTGTCGGCCAAGCAGTTCAAGGACGAGAACTTGACGCAGATCGTGATGTCGGCGCTGGACGACACCGGGTTGCCGGCCGAGTTGCTGGAACTGGAGCTCACCGAGGGCACGCTGATGGACGACGCCCGCGCGACGATGGTCACGCTGGAACAACTGCGCGCCATCGGCGTGTACCTGTCGATCGACGATTTCGGCACCGGGTATTCATCGATGAATTATCTCAAGCGCTTCGACGTGCGGGCGCTCAAGATCGACAAGAGTTTTATCAGCGGGTTGCCGCAGGATTCGGAGAACGCCGCCATCACGCGCGCGATCATTGCGATGGCGCACGGGCTGAAGATGGCGGTGGTGGCCGAGGGTGTGGAAACCGACGCGCAGTTGGTGCTGCTGGAGGAATATGGTTGCGACATGGTGCAGGGCTATTACCTGGGCCACCCGTCGCCGCCGGAATCGATCAGCCTGATGCTGAGCAACCAGTGGGCGCTGGCCGCGCCGGTGTAGCGGGCACGGACCACGAACAGCAAATCAACGCGGAGACACGTAGGGCGGATTAGGCGGAACGCCGTAATCCGCCATCGTTGAGCCGCCGACCACGCGTGCATGGCGGATTACGCTACGCTAATCCGCCCTACGTTGAACCGTGGCGCTTCACAATACGCCGTCGCGCTTCATCGCGGCGATCTCGTCGTCGCTGTATCCCAGCGAGCGCAACACCTCACCGTTATGCTGCCCCAGCGCCGGCCCGATCCACTGCGTACGCCCAGGCGTGGCCGACAGCTTGGGCGAGATCGCCGGCAACTTGACCGGCGTGCCATCGGCAAACTGGTGCTGCTCGAACATCTCCCGCGCCAGAAATTGCGGATCGGTCATCATATCGCGCACCGAATAAATTTTACCCGCCGGCACATCCGCCGCCTTCAACACCGTCAGCGCGCTGTCGATGTCCTGCGTATCGCACCACGCCTGGATGGCGTCGTCGATTTCCTGCGTGCGCTGCACGCGGCCATCGTTGCGCTCCAGCTGCGCATCCCCGGCCAGATCGAAGCGGCCCATGGCCAGCATCAGCCGCTTGAAGATGGCGTCGCCATTGCCGGCGATGACGATGTTCTCGCCATCGCTGGTTGTATAAGTGTTCGACGGCACGATCCCCGGCAGCGCCCCACCGGTACGCTCGCGCACCACGCCGGCATGATCGAACTCCGGCACCAGCGACTCCATCAGATTGAAGACGGACTCGTACAGCGCCACGTCGACCATCTGGCCCTCGCCTTCGAGCCTGCCGCCGGTGGTGTCGCGGTGCCGCAGCGCCATCATCGCGCCGATCACGCCATGCAGCGCGGCAACCGAGTCGCCGATCGACACGCCGACGCGCACCGGCGGCCGGTCCGCGTGACCCGACACGTAACGCAAGCCGCCCATCGATTCGCCGATCGCACCGAAGCCCGGCCAGTCCTTCATCGGCCCGGTCTGGCCGAAACCGGACAGCCGCACCATGATGGTGGCCGGGTTGAGCGCCTTCAACTGCTCGTAGCCGATGCCCCATTTTTCCAGCACGCCGGGACGGTAGTTTTCGACGATGATGTCCGCTTCCAGCGCCAGTTGACGGACGATGGCGCGGCCACGCTCGCTCTTCATATTGAGCGTCAACGATTTCTTGTTGCGTGACTGCACCGACCACCACAGCGACGTGCCGTCCTTCAGCACCCGCCATTTGCGGATTGGATCGCCACCGTCGGGCGATTCGATCTTGATCACCTCGGCACCGAACTCGGCCAGCATGCGCGCGCAAAACGGCCCGGCGATGAGCGTGCCCAGCTCCAGCACCTTGATGCCGGCCAGCGGTCCGATGGATTTGGTATCGGTCATGTCGACCTGCGGTCGAGCATCGCGCGGGCGATGGTGCCGGCGTCGACGTATTCGAGCTCGCCACCGACCGGCACGCCACGCGCCAGGCGGCTGACGTTGATGCCACGCGCTTTCAGCAGCTCGCTGATGTAGTGCGCGGTGGCCTCGCCCTCGTTGGTGAAATTGGTGGCCAGCACCACTTCGGCGACCAGGCCGTCGGCGGCGCGCGCCACCAGCTTTTCGAGGTGAATGTCTTTCGGGCCGATGCCGTCGAGCGGCGAGAGCCGTCCCATCAGGACGAAGTACAAGCCCTTGTAGGTCAGCGTCTGCTCGATCATCAACTGATCGGCCGGCGTCTCGACCACGCACAGCAGACGGCGGTCGCGCTGCTCGTCGGTGCACATGTCGCAAACGTCTTCTTCGGTGAAGGTGTTGCACAACGCGCAGTGGTGCACGGCGCTAACGGCCTGGTGCAACGCGCGCGACAGCATGTCCGCGCCTTCGCGGTCATGCTGCAGCAAGTGAAACGCCATCCGCTGCGCCGACTTGGGGCCGACGCCCGGCAGACGGCGCAACGCTTCCGTCAGAAATTCCAGCGACTTGGACATGTGTCCGGACCGAGCCCTTGCTTAGAACGGCATCTTGAAACCGGCCGGCAGATTCATGCCGGAGGTCAAGCCGCCCATCTTTTCGGCGGAGGTCGCCTCGGCCTTGCGCACGGCGTCGTTGAAGGCGGCGGCCACCAGATCTTCCAGCATGTCCTTGTCGTCGGCCAACAGCGACGGATCGATCGACACGCGCTTGACGTCGTTCTTGCAGCTCATGACAACCTTGACCAGGCCGGCGCCGGACTGACCTTCGACTTCGATCAGGGCCAGCGCGTCCTGCGCCTTCTTCATATTGTCCTGCATTGCTTGCGCTTGCTTCATCAAGCCTGCCAGTTGGTTCTTCATCATGATGGAGTTCTCCGTGTTTGAAATGGTAAGAATGTGATCGAGGATGTGATCGACGTTGGGATCAGCTCGGCGCGGCGGCCAGGGCCGCCGCCGGCGGCACGATCGAGCCCGGTACGACCCAGGCGTCGAACTCGCGGATCATGCTGTTTACAAAGGGATCGTTGGCGATGGTCTCTTCGGCGGCCCGCTGGCAGGCCGCGCGGTGCGCCTGCGCCTCGGCGCTGGCGGTGTACCAGACGGCGCCCAGTTCGGTGTCGACGCGCACGGCGCGGCCGAAACGCTCGGTCAGCGCCACGGTCAGCTTCTCGACGTTGCCCTGCGTGCGCCAGGTTTCAATCGGCACCCGGACCTTGAAGACGACCGCGTTGCCATCGAAACCGCATTCGATCAGCTCGGCCTGCATCGCCAGCTGCTGGGCCACGCCGCGCAATGGAAGCGCGGCGGCCACGGCAGGCCAGTTGCCATCCCAGCCCAACTCCGGCACCGGGGTGATCACATAGGCGTATGGCGCCTTGGCCGGGGCCGGTGCGGCGCGGGCCGGCGCAACGAAGGCCTGCACGCCGTCGCCGGCGGCGTTGGCCGCCGGGGACGCAGCGGCAGGTGAAGCACTGTGCGCTGGCGCGTAAGACTGGCTTGGCGCGGCCGGCGCGTAGCCTTGTGGCGCCGGGGACGATTGCGCTATCGCGCTGTCGTCGGAAAATTCGGTGACCCATGGCGGCAGGTCGTCCTCGTCGTCGGCTTGCTGTTGGGCAGGCTGCGCGGCGGGCGCGGCGTACTGCGGCGCGGCGGCAGGCGCGGGCTGCTGCGCGGTCTGCTGCACCGGCTGCACGGTCTGACGCACTGGCGCTTCCAGCACAGCGGCGTCGCCACCGGAGGTCGGAGTCGGCGGCAAATCTTCCCATGGCGCAGGACGCGACGCTGCGGCGGCCTGCGCGGGATTAAAATTTGCCGAGGCTCCCGGCGGCGTACGGGCGGCGCCCGGCGTTGCCGACTGCGAAGGCGACGGGGTGGCGACGGCCGGCCCGGCGGCCGGCTCGGCAGCGGCTGGCGCAGGCGCCGACGCGGCCGGTCCGCCACCGTAGGCGCGCGCGCCCGGCTTGGAGCCGGCGCGGGCCGCCTCCAGTGCGGCGTTCAGCGCGGCGCGGGCAGGACTGATCGGTCCCGACGGTGCGGCTGGCGCGGCGGCCTGTGGTGCAGGCGCGGCGGCGGCCGGCGCGGCCACCGGTGCTGGTGCAGGCATTAGCGCCGGTGGCGCCGGCGCCGGGGTTGCCGGGATGCTGGCGGCCGCCATCGCCGGCGCTGCAGGCGCTGCCGCCATGGTCGGAGCCGGCGCGGAAGCGGAAGCAGAAGAAGCAGACGAGAAAGCCGACGCGGGCGGCTGCATGTCGCCACGCGCCATCGCGGCGGCGGCCCCGGCCACCACTGCGGGTGGCGTCATGCTGGCGTGGTTGGCCTGCACATGCGACGCCGCGCGCGCTGGCGGCGCGGCGGCGGCGCGGGCGGCGGCCACGCCTGCCGGACGCGACATCGCTGGCGCGCCGGCCGGTTGTCCCTCGGCCCCGCCTACGCCGGGCCGAAAGGCCAGCATGCGCAGCAAGGTCATCGAGAAGCCTGCGTACTCATCCGGCGCCAGGCCCAGTTCATTGCGGCCATGCACGGCGATCTGGTAATACAGTTGCACTTCTTCGGCGTCGAACGCGGCGGCCAGGCGCACGACATCGGCGTACTCGGGCAAATCCTCCGGCAACGCGGCCGGCACCGTCTGCGCCAGCGCGATCCGGTGCAGCAAGGTGCCCAGATCCTGCAGCGCGCCGTTATACGACAGACTGCGCGTGGCCATCTCGTCGGCCACGGCCAGCAAGTCCGCGCCATCTTGCGCTGCCAGCGCGTCGAGCAGGCGGATCAGATAGGACTGGTCGAGCGCGCCAAGCATGCCCTGCACCGCGTCCAGCGTGACCTCGCCGGCAGCGTAGGCGATGGCCTGGTCGGTCAGCGACAGCGCGTCGCGCATCGAACCGTGGGCGCCGGCGGCCAGCAATCGCAAGGCCGGCTGCTCGAAGGCGATGCCCTCCTGCCCCAGGATATTTTCCAGATGGCCGATGATGTGGCCCGGCGGCATCTGCTTCAAGTTAAATTGCAGACAGCGCGACAACACCGTCACGGGAATTTTTTGCGGATCGGTCGTCGCCAGAATGAACTTGACGTGCTCGGGCGGCTCCTCCAGCGTCTTCAACATCGAGTTGAAGGCATGGTTGGTCAGCATGTGCACCTCATCGATCATATAGACCTTGAAGCGCGCATTGCTGGGTGCGTACACCGCCTGCTCCAGCAGTTGCGCCATTTCGTCCACGCCCCGGTTCGAGGCGGCATCCATCTCGATGTAATCGACGAAGCGTCCGGCGTCGATCGCGGTGCACGCCTCGCACACGCCGCATGGGGTCGGCGTGATGCCGCCGTTGCCGTCCGGGCCGATGCAATTGAGCGACTTGGCCAGGATGCGCGACAAGGTGGTCTTGCCGACGCCCCGCGTGCCGGTGAACAAATAGGCGTGGTGCAGCCGTCCGCTGTGCAGCGCGTGCGTGAGCGCGCGCACGACGTGCTCCTGGCCGACGAGCGTTTCGAAGTTCTTGGGACGGTATTTACGGGCGAGGACTTGATAGGACATGCTGGATTTTACCGTATATAGCAGGAGCAAAGGGGCTGCGTTGGGCACGCCAAAGCGGCAATTGTAACAACTCGGCGCGATAATAGGTACGGCAAGAATTCTGCCCTACAATTTGTTTTTGCTTCCATCCGTGAAAAATGAAAAAAATCGCCCTGCTGTCCCTGCTGATGTTGTCCCTGAACCTGCACGCCGCCGAGCGTGAATGGACGCCCTATAAAAAACTGGTCGAGGGCCTGCGCCTGGACCGGTTCTATGCGCTGCCGCCCGCCGAGCGCGACCGGGTCAACCTGTTCCTCAAGGTACAGCCGGTCAACAAAGCCTACAAACCATCCGACGTCGTGCTGACCGTCGTGGACGGCGGCGAACGCACGCCGCTGCCCGCGCTCACGCCGGACTTCCGCCTGGCAATCGGCGCGCCCAATCCGAAATGGATGCGGGACGACGTCAAGATCATGACCAGTCTGCCGAAGGAAGACAAGACGGCCGTCAACTACGAGGCCGTGACGCCGCTGCCGGAAGGCCTGCAATGGTCGTACGCGACCGTGATGGGCAGCGTCGGGCAAATGAACAAGGCGATCAAGAAAATGGCAGGCGCGATGAGCCTGTTCGCCCCGAGCGTCGATGTGGTGCTGTTCAAGTTCGACAAGCCGGCGCAGCTGACAGTGGGCACCAAGGTCTACAACACCAATGCGAAACACGAGATCGCGCTGAAACCGGAATCGGACTTGATGAAGGCCAACCCGACGATCGTTGCTTCGGCACGCCCGTTCGAGGCGGAACTGCGCGGCGACTAGGCCGCCGCAAGTGTCGCGGACATAAAAAAAGCTGCCTGATGGCAGCTTTTTAATATTCCCGAAGGATTCCCGAAGGAGGCGAGCCTGATCTGCGGCACTTATGGTTAATAGCCGTGGCTGCTTCGTTCCCGACCTGACCAGGTTAGCCATGCCACAATGCGCAGGGGCCCGCCAAGATCAATTATACCCTACAGGCCCAATTCCTGCCAAATCTGATCGACACGCGTTTTCACCTCTGGCGTCATGGTGATCGTCGTGCCCCACTCGCGGGTGGTTTCACCAGGCCACTTGTTGGTCGCGTCGATGCCCATCTTGCTGCCCAGGCCACTCACCGGCGAAGCGAAGTCCAGATAATCGATCGGGGTGTTGTCGACCAGGGTGGTGTCGCGGGTCGGATCGACGCGGGTGGTGATCGCCCAGATCACTTCCTTCCAGTCGCGCACGTTCACATCCTCATCCACCACGACGATGAACTTGGTATACATGAACTGGCGCAGGAAGCTCCACACGCCGAACATCACACGTTTGGCATGGCCGGCATACTGCTTCTTGATCTGCACCACCGCCATGCGGTAGCTGCAACCCTCGGGCGGCAAGTAGAAATCGGTGATCTCGGTGAACTGCTTTTGCAGCAGCGGAATGAAAACCTCGTTCAGCGCCAGGCCCAGCACGGCCGGTTCGTCCGGCGGCTTGCCTGTATAAGTAGAGTGATAGATCGGGTCGCGGCGCATCGTGATACGGTCGATCGTAAACACCGGGAAGGAATCCTGCTCATTATAGTAGCCGGTATGGTCGCCATACGGCCCCTCCAGCGCGTGCTCGTAGCCGGACGGGTGGTTCTCGTCCGGATAGATATGGCCCTCGAGCACGATCTCGGCAGAGGCCGGCACCCGCAGCTCGCTGCCAATGGCTTTAACCAGCTCGGTGCGGCTGCCGCGCAGCAGCCCGGCGAACTGGTATTCCGACAAACTGTCGGGCACCGGCGTGACCGCGCCTAATATAGTAGCGGGATCGGCGCCCAGCGCGACACAGATCGGATAAGGCTTGCCCTTGTTCTGTATGGCGTGCTCGCGGAAATCGAGCGCGCCGCCGCGATGCGCCAGCCAGCGCATGATGACCTTGTTCGGGCCCAGCACCTGCTGGCGGTAGATGCCCAGATTCTGGCGCTTCTTATTAGGTCCCTTGGTGATAACCAGGCCCCAGGTGATCAGCGGCGCGATATCGCCGGGCCAGCAGTGCTGGATCGGCAGCTTGGCCAGATCGACATCGGCGCCCTCCCACACGATGTCGTGGCATGGCGCGCCGCGCAATTCCTTTGGCGCCATGTCCCAGACCGCCTTGACCAGCGAGCCCAGGCCCAGCAGGTCCTTGAAATCCTTCGGCGGTTCCGGTTCCTTCAAGCGCGCCAGCACGTGGCCGATCTTGCGCAGCTCGCCAACGTCCTCGGCGCCCATGCCCAGCGCCACCCGGCGCGGCGTACCAAACAGATTGGTCAGCACCGGCATGCTGTGCCCGGTCGGATTTTTGAACAGCAATGCCGGTCCGCCAGCCCGCAATGTGCGGTCGGATACCTCGGTCATCTCTAAATGCGGCGAAACGGGCAATAAAATGGGCCTAAGTTCGTCCATTCGTTGCAGTTGAGAAATAAAATCTCGCAAATCTGAATATTTCATCGTTTTTTAATTTTTTCTTGCAGTGAAGCGTACTGTTTAAAAATACAGGTCAAGTAGTTGATTTTATTGGTTTTCCCGCCAACGCAAGCAAAGAAGTAAGATTTAAAAGTAATAGCTTTCAATCGCGTTAGTATTGACTTGATATAAAACGGCTTCTACAATTTGCCCTACTTGAAGAGAACACGGTCTCAGGACCACATGGAAGCACATGTTGATGTTGCTCATTCATTCACGGAGTCGGGGCTCCACATGACATTTTAAGGAGTGTTTTCAAAAGGCGTCTGCCTTACCCCCGAAAGAAGTTGTATTGCGACTGATCGAATACCACTGGGAAAGATCAGCTCAGGCAAGCAATGACGGCGTCCAACGCGCGCACCCATAGCGGCGACGGACGATGATATTTCTGATGCATGGCATTAGCACCCCGTTAGCTGCGTTCAACGCTGGCAGGGACCCGCTTTTACGGCATTTCAGGGGAACTCTATGATTAATCGCTTCACTAGTGCGTCGGCTGCGGCCCGCACTTTCCTGGCTAGCCAGCCAGCGGCGTCGATGTTGTCGACCCGCGTATCGGCCAAGGGTGTGTTGACCACCGCCCAGCACACTTTGACCATTCTTGGTGTGACCGCTTTAGTTGTCATGGCAGTATTTTTTGTTCGTCCGGATCTGGCCAAAGCCTTGAGCGACAGCCTGAACCCGGCTCCAGAAGTCCCAGCCGTCGCCGCCGTCGTGGCGCCACCGCTGTCGGCTCTGATGCAGACTTCCGCCGCCACTCCCGCAGGTACCGTGGCCAACGCCAAGGACGCCCCGCTGAGCGCCGACGAAAAAGCCCTGATGGGTACCCAGAAGCAGCAACAATGGGTAACGTCGTGGCTGTCGAAGCGCTATCGCGTGGCAGGCGACGCCGCCAACATGCTCGTTTCCACCGCTTACCTGACGGCCCGCGAGATCAAGCTTGATCCGCTGCTGATCCTGGCTGTGATGGCGATCGAGTCCGGCCTCAATCCGTTCGCGGAAAGCCCGGTCGGCGCCCAAGGGCTGATGCAGGTCATGTCGAAGATCCACCACGACAAGTTCCAGGAAATGGGCGGCCTGCAAGCGGCGCTCAATCCGGTCGCCAACATCCGCGTCGGCTCGTTGATCCTGAAGGATTACGTCCGCCGTGGCGGCTCGGTGGAAGCCGGCCTGAAGATCTACGTCGGCGCGGCAGCATTCGAGCACGACGACGGCTACGGCTCGAAAGTCCTGGCGGAATACAATCGTCTGAAGCAGGTTTCGGCCGGCAAGAAAGTGCCAACGATCACGCCAATGCTGGCGGCGGCCAAGCCACAATCCCAGCAGCAGCAGCCTCAGCAGCAAACCGCGCCGATCGCGGCAGCGGCGAGCGCGGACCATGAAACGCAAATCGCCGGCCTCTAATATATAGAGAGGGCGTCGTAAAAAAAGGCCGTTCAGTGCAGACTGAACGGCCTTTTGCATTATCGATCGATCACGGACAGCTGGTCACTTTAGTCTTGATGCCGTCGCGGAAGGGATCCCTGCCGCCGGTGGTGCCATTGGTTTCCTTGTATGCGCAGTAAGTGCCGCCGCCCGGCGTACGCACCCTGGTCATCAACCGGCCGTCCGGTGTGCTCACCTCTTCCATCGTGGTGCCACTGTCGTTACCCACGTAGGCGCCGCCTATCTTCCCAGCCAACACGGTTGTGTCGTTGGCGATCTTCTTGTCGCGAGGATTCCAAGACTCCTTGCGCAACTGCTTGTCGGCCAAGGCAGCGCTTTTCAGCAAGCGCTGCCGCAAGTCCTCGGTCGGCTTCGCGGGCTGCTCGGCAAACGGGTCAGGCGCTGGCGTAGGCTGGGTGATTGCTTGCGGCTGCGTGGGAGCAACTGGCGCCGCCACAACCGGCGCCGGTGTGTCCAGCCTGATGGCGGAAGGCATGGCTAGCGGACGTGCCGCCACCTTTGGCGGTGTCGGCGCAACCGGCTGAAGCCGTTTTATCGGCGCAAGGATGTATGTGATAGCGGATGGGGGCGCTATAGACGCCGCCAGAGGCCGCTCAGGCGTCTGCCATGCGACCAAGGCCAGCAGGTGCGCTGCACCGATCAGCGCCAGCCAGCCGCGTCGTCGCCACGGCTGTGGGCCTTGTGCGGAATAGAGTTCGATAATGCGCCTCAAAATTAGCCAAATATCAACCAATTCTGCGGCGTAGGTTGACCATGGTCAACAACCATATAAAAAAAGCCACCGCAAGATACCTTGGGTGGCTTTTGACGATACCGGAAGCGGCTTAGCGCTTCTTGTCGGCAGCTACTTCGTCCGGACGCAGGCGCGCGGCCAGCTTGTCCAGCACGCCGTTGACATATTTGTGACCGTCGATACCGCCAAACGACTTGGTCAGTTCCACCGCTTCGTTGATGACGACGCGGTAAGGGATTTCCAGGTTGTTCTTCAGTTCGAACGCGCCGATCAGCAGCACGGCGTGCTCGATCGGGGACAATTCGGAGATGCCACGGTCGACCATCGGCGCGAACGTCTCGCGCAACGCCACCGAATCCTTGATCGCGCCGTACAGCAGCACGGTGAAATGGTCGCCGTCGGCCTTGTCGAAGCCGTGCGCGCCACGGATGTTGTTCACCACGGTGGCGGCGTCTTCATTGTTCAGCAGCCACTGATATAAACCCTGCAACGCGAACTCGCGTGCGCGGTGACGCGGCGTGCGACTCTTGCTGGGGTTGGCGTGCAAAATTTTATCTGTCATGGTTGTACCTGTTCTTAATTTCTTAATGCTAATTCAAAAGTGCGGTGTTCTGGTCGGCGACGGCGCTTGGTGGATTACGCTGCGCTAATCCACCCTACGTGGTTCCGTAGTTTATACGCGTCGTGGCCTGGATTACTCGTCGTCGCCCTGGTCCTGGCTCAGTTCTTCGAGCGCGATGGTCAGGTTGGCCATCTCGACCGCCACGCGGGCGGCGTCGGCGCCTTTGACGGCCATGCGTGCTTCCGCCTGCTCGTCGTTTTCGGTGGTCAGAATCGCGTTAGCGATAGGAATACCATAATCGAGGCCGATACGGGTGATGCCGGCGCCCGACTCGTTCGACACCAGCTCGAAGTGGTAAGTCTCGCCGCGGATGACAGCGCCCAGCGCGATCAGGGCGTCGAACTGCTGCGATTCGGCCATCTTCTGCAGTACCAGCGGCACTTCCAGCGCGCCCGGAACGGCCACGTGCAGCACGTCCTCGTCGGCCACGCCCAGGTGTTTCAGTTCAGCCAGGCACGCGGACAGCAAGCCGTGGCAGACGTCCTCGTTAAAACGCGCCTGAACGATGCCGACGCGCAAACCGTCGCCGGACAAATTGGTTTCGTAGCTTCCTACCGTCATGATGGACCTCTTTATATGTGTGTTGTTAGTTCGGTTTGGCCAGGTAGCCGGTCACTTCCAGATCGAAGCCTGTCATCGACGGCATCTTGCGCGGGCTGGCCAGCAGCTGCATCTTGCAGACGCCGACTTCCTTCAGGATTTGCGCGCCGATACCGTAGCTGCGCAGGTCCATGCTGGCCGCGCGGCCTTTGGGTTTCGTCTCCGGCTTGTCGAGCGCCTGGAACTGGGAGAAGAACTGCTCGGCAGTCTCCTCGCAGTTGAGCAGTACGATCACGCCGCTCTCGGCAGCCTTGACCGCCGCCAGCGACGACGACAGGTTCCACGAGTGGGTGGTCGCCTCCGACTCGAGGATGTCGAGGATCGATACCGGCTGGTGCACGCGCACCAGGGTTTCCTTGTTCTTTACGATCTGGCCGTGGATCAGCGCCAGGTGGGCCGAGCCGCTCGGCTTGTCGCGATAGGCGATCATGCGGAACTCGCCCTGCGCCGTCTTCAGCTGGCGCTCGCCGATCTCCTCGACCAGCGACTCGTTGCGGCTGCGATAGTGGATCAGGTCGGCAATGGTGCCGATCTTCAGATTATGTTCCTTGGCAAATTCCAGCAAGTCCGGCAGGCGCGCCATGGTGCCGTCGTCCTTCATGATCTCGCAGATCACCGAGGCCGGCGTCAGGCCCGCCATCGCGGTCAGGTCGCAGCCGGCTTCGGTATGGCCGGCGCGCATCAGTACGCCGCCCTTCTGCGCCTTCAGCGGGAAGATGTGGCCCGGCTGGACGATGTCGGTCGGCTGCGTATCCTTGGCAACAGCGACCTGGATGGTCTTGGCGCGGTCGGCGGCCGAGATTCCCGTGGTCACGCCTTCGGCCGCCTCGATCGAGACGGTGAAATTGGTACCGAAGGCAGTACCGTTACGGGTCGACATCATCGACAGATTCAACTGGTCGCAGCGCTCTTCGGTCAGGGTCAGGCAGACCAGGCCGCGCGCGTGCTTGACCATGAAATTGATGGCTTCCGGCGTGACGAAATCAGCCGCGAGCACCAGGTCACCTTCGTTTTCCCGGTCTTCTTCATCGACCAGGATCACCATGCGGCCAGCGCGCAATTCGGCGACGATTTCTTCGGTGCTGGAAATTGACATTTTTAATCCTTGGGAACTATGCGAGAACAGGCCGCTATTTTAAAGGATTTACGCCTTCCCTACCGTAAACAGCCGCTTTTATCCGGCAAAAGACGGCGTTTGCCGCCGCGACCTTTGTATATTGCAAACATTACCGACCGGTAAGGCGTGCTGCATGCTTGGAAGGAAAGGCGGCGGGTACAATCGAGGCCGAATCGAAACGATCACCTGGAGAGTTGCGGATGGGCCAAATGACACGACAAAAATCGGGACTGGCGGGGAAACCGATGCTCGCGGTTGCCGTGGGTGCTTTGGCGGCCTTCACCGCCCCACTGCATGCGCAGGACGAACCGCCGATCACTCCATACCGTCCATCGGTATCGAGCCCCGCGCAGCTTCCTGCGCCGGGCCAACTGGAATTCGAGGTAGGCGGTCTGAGCACCAAATCGAACGACGAGCGGCGCACCAGTTTGCCGTACACCTTCAAGCTGGGCTTCAACGAGCAATGGGGCGTCGTGATCGGCGGCGAAGCCTACGTCTCCTCACGAAGCGACGGCGACCCGCGCCAGCGCGGTGTCGGCGATACGACCTTGACGCTCAAGCGGGCGTTCCTGGTCGACGACGCTACCGCTTTCGGCCTGGAACTGGGCGTGAAACTGCCCACCGCCAAAGACAGCATCGGCAGCGGCCGCAGCGACTACGTCCTCAACGGCATCTACAGCCGGGACCTGGGCAGCGTCCATATGGATGCCAATCTGAACGCAACGCGGCTTGGCGCCTACGAATCCGGCAGCGAACGGATTCAGAAAGGCTGGTCAACCTCATTGTCCGCGCCCGTCTCCGAAAAATGGGGCGTGACGACGGAAGTGTCCGGCACGCACCGCAGCGGCCAGCCCAACACCGCCCAACTGTTGCTGGCCGCCACCTACAGCCCGACCAAGCGCCTCACTATCGACTGGGGCATGGCACGGGGGCTGACTTCAGCTTCCCCGGACTGGTCGCTGTTCAGCGGGATCGTGCTGCCGTTGGCAAAGCTCTGGTAACCGCTTGAAGTCAGCCACTTAAGGCATCGTTGCCGCGCCCACCGACACCATGCGCTCGACATAGCGGGCGATCAGGTCGATTTCCAGGTTGACCTGCCTGCCGACGCTCAGGTGCTTCAACGTGGTCACGGCGATGGTGTGCGGAATCAGGTTGATCGAGAACTGGCAAACCAGATCGGCGCCGGTGCCGATGTCGGTGACCCGGTTGACCGTCAGCGACACGCCGTTGACCACAATCGAACCCTTGAATGCAAGGAACTTGGCCAAGTGGTGCGGGGCTTCGACAACCAGCTCCCACGACTCGCCCACCGCCTCGAACTTGCGCACCACGCCGAGGCCGTCGACGTGACCTGTCACCAGGTGGCCGCCGAGGCGCTCATTCAGGGTCACGGCTTTTTCAAGATTCACTTCGGTCAAGGTATCAAGGCCGACGGTGCAATTAAGGCTCTCGCGCGAGACATCAACGCTGAAGCTGGTGTCGTCCTTGTCGACGACGGTCATGCAGGCGCCGTTGAGGGCGATCGAGTCGCCCAGCGCGACGTCGGCCAGCGGCAAGCCGCCCGCGTTGACGTTCAGGCGCACGCCCGCATACGAGCCGCCTTCCAAGGGTTTGACCGATTCAATTTTGCCAACAGCGGCGACGATTCCAGTAAACATGTGAGTGCAATCTCAAAGATGGTTGAAGCGTGCAAGGATACGCAAATCTTCGCCGATCTGCTTAACCTCGTGAAATTTCAGGCGCTGCTGCAGCGACAGATCGGTCAGCGCCGGCAGCGCGAACATGCCCTGCGCGTCACCGATCAGGCTCGGCGCCAGATACAGCAGCAATTCGTCGACGCAGCCCTCGCGTATCAGCGAACCGTTGAGCTTGCCGCCCGCCTCGACATGCAACTCATTGATTTGCCGACGGCCCAGTTCGCGCATCAGTTCAGGCAAATCCACCTTGCCGGCGGCGTTGGGTAGCATGATGACCTCGGCGCCGGCGGCGCGCAACGCCGCCTCCTTCTCCGGATTGGCGACCGCCGCCACGATCCAGGTGCCGGAGCCCTCCAGTATCTTGGCGGACAGGCTGATATCGAGCTTGCTGTCGACGACGATGCGGCGCGGCTGGCGCGGCGTCTCGACCGCCCGCACCGTCAGCTGCGGATCGTCGGCCTTGACGGTGCCGATGCCGGTCAGAATTGCGCAAGCGCGCGCGCGCCACGCATGACCGTCGGCGCGCGCCTCCGGCCCGGTAATCCACTGGCTCACGCCGTTGTGCAGCGCCGTCATGCCGTCCAGGCTGGCCGCACTCTTCATGCGCACCCACGGCAAGCCGCGCGTCATGCGCGAGAAAAAGCCGATGTTCAATTCATACGCTTGCTCGGCTAGCAGGCCTTTGCTGGTCTCGATACCGGCCGCGCGCAGCTTGGCCAAGCCCTGCCCGGCCACCAGCGGATTCGGGTCCTCCATCGCCGCGACGACGCGGCCGATGCCGGCGCGCACCAGCGCGTCCGAACATGGCGGCGTGCGGCCGAAGTGGTTGCACGGCTCCAGGGTGACGTAAGCGGTGGCGCCGCGCACGTCGTGGCCGCGCGCCTGCGCATCCTTGAGCGCCTGGATTTCCGCATGGTCGCCGCCGGCTTGCTGCGTCACGCCGGCGCCGATGACCTGACCGTCGCGCACGATCACGCAGCCGATGTGCGGATTGGGCGAGGTCGTGTACAGCCCCTTCGCGGCCCATTCCAGAGCCAGGGTCATGCCTTCGAGATCGTTGCTGATGTTCACTTTGTCCTTATCGTTGGCGCCGACCGCAACAACTGCGGCCGCCTCCATTATAAGCAAATTGAATTTGAGTCATTGAAGCATCCCCGAAGCTTTAGGGTCAACCGGATCGCGCTGGGATACAGGGAGTTTTCGGGCGACATCGCGAGACTCGCATTCTCTAACGAGCTATCTTACGACCTCTCGGAATCGGCAATCTTGGGATACAAGGGCGCGCGCATCGAAATCATCAAAGCGACCAATACGGAGTTAACTTATAAGGTGATTTCGGGCTTCATCCAATAGCCCCTGCACTAACCGACGCGCGCTTGACGATAAGGCATTGACGCTGAGCAGAAGTCTGGACACACGAAAGATCCAAATGCACGCCATCCCTTGGCCAATCCCACATATCTCTCTCCTGACCGACGCCCAGCTAGACGCCCTGAGATGTGAAGGAAAGCGCAAGGCCAGCAGTACCAGGAAAAAGGAAAAATTGGGTCATATCGAGCGTCAATATGAGCTGTGCGCTATAAACGAGGAAGCGCGTCGATACCGCCTATTCATTCGCCACTCAGCGTCAAATCCTGATGTTTTCTCTGTAGGGTTGTGTCTAATTCAGACTGAGGTGGACCTCATCCTTTGTCGCTATAACAGCGGCCACCACGGCCATAAAAACATTCTTGAAAAAGAAAAAGTACCTGCAGTGTGCCATCAGCATATCGCGACCGCTCGCTACATCGCTGAAGGCCTGGATATTGTCGGCTATGCAATCGCCAGGCCCGATTACACGACTGTTGAAGGCGCGCTTGCTTTATTGGTGGAAGAGTGCAATATAGTAGGTGTCATCAATCCGACGCTGCAAATGCCCTTGCTCCCCCGATGAATACTGAACTTCAAGAATTGTTGTGCGAGCAATGGTGCGCCGATGTAGAGATTGGTGAGGACTCGGCAGGCATGCGCCTGTCGCTCCCGATCACCGAGCCGGACGGCGACGCGATTACTGTGTGGATCAAAAAGATAGCCGGCGGCTGGAAACTTCGAGACTGCGGATCGACGTTCATGCGGCTCTCTTACGATATGGACGTTGATCTCCTTGCAGATGGTCAGCGTGCGCGCGTCTTGGAAAAAATCTTAGCTGAACACCGACTGGTCCTGGAAGACGGGGAAGTCGTGCAGGAAGTGAAGGAGCGGAACCTTGGCGCCGCCCTGCTAGGGTTTGGGCAAGCAATGTCCCGTATTGGTGATATTAAACTCTGGACGAAGGCCAGAGTTGCGAGTACTTTTTACGATGATCTGCGAACGACGCTTACCGACATCGTTGGGGCTGATCGGCTTTTGTCGGATTATATTGTCCCTGACATTCAGGACGCATCGACTTATCCGATTGATTTTGCTGTCCTTGGCGCACCACGCCCATTGTATATTTTTGGAGTACCAACCTCAGAAAAGGCGAAACTCGCCACTATCGTTCTCCAACGCTTGCAGCAAGAAGCCCATGTATTCGAGTCACTCATCATCCCCTCTGACATTGAGTCCATCGGGAAGCCTGACTTACGGCGCTTAATGAATGCCGCAAATGACCTTGTTGACTCAAGTAGCTCGTATCAAGCAATTTCACGGAAGATTCGTCAGCGCCTTTAACAATCAATTTATATAGTTACCCTAGCTTAAGCACCGAAGAAAGTGCGGGAAGATCTCGATGCGGAATGCGTCGGCTCAACCAACGCTGTCAGTCAGTGACTCCACCACAATTGACACGGTCGATAGCCGGATCGCATACACGCAACCGGCCCAGCATGTTGATTTTGATGTTGCGTGCATCGTCGCCGCGAACCACCGACAGCGTGCCCCAGCGCGCTGACAGGCTGTTACTTGCGCTGCAACTGCGTCCTGCGCCGTTGTAGGCAATATAGAGCGGCGCGCCGCCTGACGAGAAGGCGGAAAGCAGCGTCATCCCGTCCGGCAGTGGACCGCGTTGGAACAAGCGCTGTTCACCGACGTCGGGCCGGCGGTTGCCGTTGTCATCGACGAACACTACCCAGCCCTTGGCCCAATCCGTGCCGCCAGCGTCCAGCGGCCCCAGCATCACCGGGCCGCCGCGCGCGATTGCGTGCGAGCGGGTCAGGTCGATGGCCGCCACTAGATCGTTGACGGCGACCCGCAACTGCTGCCGCCGCATCACGTCGTGGTAGGCGGGCGCGGCGGCGCCGAGCAGTATGCCGGCCAGCACCAGCACCACCAGCAATTCCACCAACGACACGCCGGCGTGCTTATGCTCCATGGCCACCCCGCTCATCGCCAGCACTCGGCGCGCGTGCCGGCCGACACCCTCTCGCCGATGCTGGTGAGCTTCATTTCGCGGCATTCGTCGTCCCGGTAATTGTCATCCACTACGGCGGTGCCGGCGGTGGCGATCAACTGCACGCATTGCTCGATCGGCTGGTCGTCGCACGCCTTGCCCTCGATCTCGTAGCCGCTGTCCGGCGCACGGCTGCCGCTCCACCATCGGAACTGGCGCTCCTCGACATCGGTCGAACTTGAGGAAAACGCGATATACGTTCCATGCTCGGTGAAATAGCGCTCCTGCTGCAGCATGAGCTTCAGCAGCATCGCCTGCGCCTCGTTGCGGCGGGTGCTGATCACGTGCTGTTGCCAGGCAGGCATCGCGGCAGCGGCCAGCACGGCCAGAATCACCATCACGATCAGCATTTCGATCATGCTGAAGCCCAAGTGCGCGCGGCGGTTCATTTGACGGCCTCGTGCAGCTGGCGCCAGTTGCCCACCTCGCGCCAACTCAGGCGGCCGGCGCGCAGTGGCACTTTGACGCGGCCGACAACAACGCTGCCATGTGGGGTGACGTTGGCAACGGCCAGGTCTTTGAGCACATGCAGGCGGCCGGTTGCGTCGGGCGGCGTTCTGCTGGAAGTGATGGGCAGAAGCGACGGCGTCGACCTGTAATCATCCGACGTCTGCCCGACTATCGGCTTCTCGACCGAGGTTGGCGGCGACGGCTTGGGAACCACACTATCCGGCTCGCTCAGTCCGGTCAGCACGTTGAGCGCATAAGTGCGGCTACGGGCTTTGTCACAGGAATCACGACCCGGCAGCAGCGTATTCAAAAACACTTGGCCACCGGCCAGCACACCGGTATCGATGCTACGCTCGCCGGTCGTCTCCGCTTGCAGGAAATCGATATACCAGCCCATGCTGTCGAATGCCATATTAGCACCGCGTATCGTGAACGGCGGCGCGCCGGCATCCCTACTCAGTACACGCTGCGTCAGCTGGCTGCGGCTGGTCACAACCTCGGCGGGATCACGCAGACTGTCGCGGATCGCATAATATGACTGCGGCGCGAACCTGGCCGACGTGCGGTCGGCCTTTTCGATCAGCTTGCCGGTCCCGAACAACACAAGATAACCGCCGCCGCCGGCATACGCCAGCAACGGCTGCCGCGCGATCGGCTGTCGCTTGCCGCTGTCGTCGCGCGCGACAAACAACGGCGTGCCGCCCGCGCCGGGGCCGACGGCGCCGGACCACGGCGCCCCGCCACCGAAATCGAAACGCCACAAGTTGCCCTGTAAATCACCGGCATAGCCGTAGCTCAGCGCGCCAGTGCGGTCGGCCACCAGCACCGGCGCGTTGAGTGCATTGGCCAAGGTCGGATCGGCCAATGGCGTGATCAGCCGATAGTAGTTGACGTTCAGCAGCCAGGCTGCGCCACGTGGCTTGTCGAGGGCCAGCAGGAACAACGCGCCCTTGCCGTTCGGGCTGGCGTGGCCATCGGGTGCGTAGTTGTTCAACCCGCTCGCGACAATTGCGAAATGCCTGTAGATTGGTATGCCCGCCACGGTGCGCGCTCGCAATTTAGCGATTTGGGGCCGCGTGGTGACGTAGCCCATCATCGGATCGTCGCGGTCGGTGAATTCCCACAGGACGCCGCCACCTTCACCGAACCGCATCGGATCGCTGACGTCCAGCGCGAAGACACCTTGCGCGCCGGCGCCCATTCCGGAAACAAGAACCATCTTGCTAGCCCCAAAAATCATCGCCTCGCCTACGCTGGCCGGCCCGTCGACATAAGCCCGATGCACATAATCGGCGCTGGTCAGGTGGTTCAACGTGGCGATCAGCGCGTTAGGCACATAGGCGAAAAGCTCGTTGCCGTCGGCGGCGTTGAAGGCGTGCAGCATGCCGTCGTTGGCACCGATGTAGATGACATTGGCCCGCGCGCCGGAAGCCGTACCGGAAGCCGCGCCCGCATACACCGGCGTGCTGTTGATCGAATCGCCCAGCACACTGCTGCGGGTGCGGAACAGCGTGCCCTCCCGCGTGCGGTCGCCGCGCAGAAAAGCCAGGCGTTGTTCGCCCAACGTGTCGGTGCCGGTGGCGGGCGGCGGCGCCTGATTCAACTGCTGCCGCTGCTCGGCCGACAAGGCGCTCCACTCGAAAGGAATCATTTCGAGCGCGCCATCCGGCTGCACGATTGCCGTGAAGATTTTACGTGCGGCCGGCGCAGGAGATGGCGCGCGCGCGCCGTCGCCTGTCAGCAGCCTGCCCGCGTCCCACGTCGCCGTTGACGTGGATGAAACACCCGCGCCACCGGCCATCACGGCGTAACGCGAAAAATGGCCGCCCCAGTCGGCCATATTCATCGTCGCTTGAAACAGATCGCCTGCGCCGGCCGCTTCAGCTGGAGACGCGACACGCAGCAACGACGCGCCGTCGACCTCGCCACCACCGGCCGCTGGCATGGCGACACGACATGCCGCCGTCAACGGCTCGCTGGCGATGTCGAGCACCGGCGGCGCGGCGTGCGCGCACAAAGCCGTCATGGCGGCCAGCACCGCCAGGGTTTGGACGATCCCCGTGAAGCAGCGCCGACCATTCATCATAGACATAGGCCCTCCCTACTCCGGTTTGCGGAACACGCTTTGCAACACCACTTCGGTCTCCGGTTTGGCACCGAAGCCGATCACCGTCACCCGGTAGCAATAGCTGGGCGCGGCGGCGGCCGACGCATCCTCTCCCGGATAATGGCATTCGGCACGTTCGATCAGGTAACGCGGCTTTTTGAACGGCAGAAAACCTTGCCCGGTCTGCATCGCCGCCCCTGTCGCCGCGCCGTACGCCAACGTGCAGGCGCCATCGGCGGCGCCGGACAAATCGACCCGTTGCCACACCGGCGCCTCGCCGCAGGCTGGCTCGACGACCTCGCCGCCACCCGCCTGAATGTCGCGTTCCGCATCCGCCAACGCATCCTCCGCCGCCTGAAACGCCACCTCCCGATCGCGCTCGCCACGCGCGGCCTTCTCGCCCTGCAAACTCAGCTGCGCGGCCGACACGCCCAACAGCATCACGAGAATCAGCATGAGCAGGCACACCAGCAACGCCACGCCGCCTTCCCGCCGCAATCGGTTGCGGCCACCTGGACGGCCCGCCATCTCAACCGCCCCGGTTGCGCAACGCGACCGTCATGCCGAATATCCGCCGCGCCCGCCACCGTTGCGTCGCCGGGAATATTTCCTCTCCGATCCGCACACCGAGGTCGCCGCCATGGCCTTCGGAATACGCCGGCCCGAACAGGTCAAACCGCCGCACCACCGTATCGGCGCGCGTGTTGCTCTCGCCGTGCAAAAGCAGCGCGACCTTCACGCTGCACACGCGCTTCCAGTGAGTCTTGCGGTGCAAATCGCGCCGCAGTTCCTCGGGTGTGGCGCCGACCAGCGCCAGCGCCGCGTCCATGTCGTTGATGGCGGTTGCGTTGACAAAGCTGTTGGGCGTGCCATCGGCCGGATCGTCGCTGTCGAGCCCATACAGCACCTGGAAGGAATCGACGCCGCGCACGATGGCGTCCGCGCCCCAGCCGGCCGCGCTGCGATATTTGCAGCGCAATTCCGGCTCGCCGCCGGCATCGGCGCCGACATAAAAAATACTCCAGCCGCGCTCGATCACGGCAGATGGCGCGCCGACGCCGAAACCGGCGCAGTTGAGGGCCGAGCCATCGCCATTCGCGCCCTCGCCATATCCCGAAAAGCGCACGGCCAGAACATCGCTGCCGTTGGCCACATCCGGCGCCACGCCGTCGATCCCGTCGCTGGCCTTGCTGATGCTGCTGGCGTCGAGGCCGGCGATGGCTGCCGGATCGTGCGCGGCCAGTTCGGCGGGCGCCTCCTTGCTGTCCCAGTTGACGTAGGCGCCCTGCCGTATCGCCTGCGAGATAATCTCCAGCGCATAGCGACCGCCATCGTTGATCCACGCGTTCTCGCTGTGACTGCGGTAGCTGCCGCTCGTGGCCAGCAACAATCCACTGGCCAGCAATGTCAGCACCAGGCCCAGGCCGGTCGCGATGACCAGTTCGATGATCGTCCAGCCCCGCTGGCGCGACCGCTTCATGGCGCGCCCGCAGCCAGCGCCAGGGCCACCCCCGGCACGTACTCGCCGGCCTCGTCCTTGCGCGGCGTGCCGTCCGGGTTCTTGCCGCGCCAGCCAACCTTGATTACCAAAGACGCGCCGTCGCCACCGCTGCACGCCCAGCGCAGCTTACCGCCCGACCACAAGCCAGCGTCGCGACACACCACCGCGCGGCCGGCCGGCAGGTTCTCGCGCATCAGCGCCTTCATTTCATACAGATCGAACGCGGCCAGCTGGGCGCCATCGCAAGCGCCGCCATAGCACAACGCGGCCGGTGCCGGCGGGTCCGGTTCGGCCAGCACATCGTAATCGAGGGTAAGGTAGGGGTTGGCGCCATCGGCCAGGCGCATCTGTTCGGGATTGGCGCGCATGCGTTCGGCCATGCCGACGGCCAGCCATGAAGCCTGTGCCAGCAAAGTGGACTGATGCCGGGCGCGCAGCGCCGCCAGTTGCATCGACACGCCGCCGACGATGCCAAGCGCCAGCACGAGCACGGCGATCATCACTTCGACCAGGGTAAAGCCGGCAACAGCACGGGCCGTGGGCATGCACACCTCCGCAAGTCAGCAGGGACTATCAGGACTATGCTAGACGGTAGCAGCGGCCAATGGCCAAGGTGTGAGGTGGATCAAAGGTGCGCTAGCAGGATGCTAGCTTTTACGCGGCTTGCGGTCCTGTCCGACTTCGGCGATCGCGTCCTGGAACTCGGCCAGGTCCTCGAAGTTTTTGTAGACCGAGGCGAAGCGGATGTAGGCGATCTTGTCGAGCCGCTGCAACTCCTGCATCACCAGCTCGCCGATGTAGCCGGTATCGACTTCGCGCTTGCCGCTGGTGAGCAATTTCTCTTCGATTGACAACACGGCCGCATCAACGGCGGGCGCCGCGACCGGGCGCTTGCGCAGGGCCAATGTCAGGCTGCCGCGCAACTTGGCGGCCGAATACTCGGTGCGGCTGCCGTTCTTCTTGACCACATAAGGCATGACCAGCTCGATGCGCTCATACGTGGTAAATCGTTTATCGCATTTGCCGCAACGTCGGCGCCGGCGGATGGAATCCCCTTCCTCGGATACACGCGTATCGAGAACCTGGGTATCGTCATGCTGGCAGAACGGACATTTCATATGAGCCATGGGCAAACTTACATTGAACTACTGAACGGGATGCCAGCACGCCGGCATCCCGCTTTACCACCTGTTGACTACTTTTTAGAGCAGATTACTTGGCGTAGACAGGATATTTATCCGCCAGCACCTTCACCGCCGCTTTGACGCGCTCGATGGTGGCCGCGTCGTGCGGATTGTCCAGCACGTCGGCGATCAGGTTGCCGACTTCCTCCGCTTCCGCTTCCTTGAAACCGCGCGTGGTCATCGCCGGGCTGCCCAGACGGATGCCGGAAGTCACGAATGGCTTCTGCGGATCGTTTGGAATGCCGTTTTTGTTGGTGGTGATATGCGCGGTGCCAAGGATCGCTTCGGCTTCCTTGCCGGTCAGGTTTTTCGGACGCAGGTCCACCAGCATCACGTGCGACTCGGTGCCGCCCGACACGATGCGCAGGCCGCGCTTGATCAGGGTCTTGGCCAGCACGTCGGCGTTGATGACCACTTGTTGCTGGTATGCCTTGAACTCGGGTGTCAGCGCTTCCTTGAAAGCGACTGCCTTACCGGCGATCACGTGCATCAGCGGGCCGCCCTGGATGCCTGGGAAGATGGCCGAGTTGATGATTTTCTCGTGCTCGGCCTTCATCAGGATGATGCCGCCGCGCGGGCCGCGCAGCGATTTGTGCGTGGTCGAGGTGACGAAGTCAGCGTGCGGCACCGGGTTCGGGTACAGGCCGGCGGCGATCAGACCGGCATAGTGCGCCATGTCGACCATGAAGTAGGCGCCAACGGCCTTGGCCACGGCGGCGAAAGCCGACGCGCCGGCGATGATCAGCTTAGGCTTGTGTTCCTTGGCCAGCGCTTCCATGGCGGCGTAATCGATGTCCTCTTCCGGGGTCAGGCCGTAGGAAACGACGTTGAACCATTTACCGGACATATTCAGCGGCATGCCGTGGGTCAGGTGGCCGCCTTCGGCCAGCGACATGCCCATGATGGTGTCGCCCGGTTTGAGGACGGCAAAGAACACGCCCTGGTTGGCTTGCGAACCCGAGTTCGGCTGCACGTTGGCCGCTTCCGCGCCGAACAGTTGCTTGACGCGGTCGATCGCCAGTTGCTCGACGACATCGACGTACTCGCAGCCACCGTAGTAGCGCTTGCCTGGATAGCCTTCGGCGTATTTATTGGTCAGCTGCGAGCCTTGCGCTTCCATCACGGCTGGCGAGGTGTAGTTCTCCGACGCGATCAGCTCGATGTGGTCGTGCTGGCGGGTGTTCTCTTTCTGGATGGCGCCGAACAATTCCGGGTCAACGCTGGCGAGGGTGTGATCTTTTGCGAACATGAAAAACTCCAATCGAATGAGTAACTGTATGACTTGGCAGGCTGGATCGAATGAGGGGCGCCGATAGCGGACAGGCAGCCTCTTTCGTGCTTTCCATCGATGGGCTGCCCAGGCGAACGGCTAGTGAAATCTCACGTTTCCCGGTGGATGCCCACCTTTCGCCGACGGATCAACGCACCATTTTGGGGCTGACCGCAGCTTTTCGCCAGTTACGTGAGACGTAATGGAACCCGGATTGTAATTTATGCGCCAGAATTGAGCAAGGAAGTGATTGCTCAAAGATTAAGCATTTGGTAACCCGGAAACCGGCGCGCACCGGGGTC
>Ga0308163_10000728_pt1 | contig 47400 bp, 35 predicted proteins | sample PhyTR1_FD_201037 | JGI IMG/M metagenome (GOLD analysis project Ga0308163, IMG submission 201037) | Phyllosphere microbial communities from UC Gill Tract Community Farm, Albany, California, United States - DLSLT.R1 | ecosystem: Host-associated > Plants > Phyllosphere > Unclassified | place: USA... | reverse complement strand
TCGGGATATTATTTTTAACTTTTATCTATTTTCACATTCTTATCTTTGCAAAAATTTTCTTTTGAAAGATCTTCTTCTCATTACGCCACCCTTTACTCAGCTTAATACGCCTTACCCGGCGACGGCTTACATCAAAGGTTTTCTGAATACCAAAAAAATATCAAGCTATCAGATGGATCTTGGGATCGAAGTGATTTTAGAATTATTTTCAAAAAAAGGTCTGCAAAAGATTTTCAATACAGAAAATGATCTTCAGAATAGCTCAGAAAATACCCAACGAATATTTGCTCTGCGCGAAGAATACATCAAAACAATCGATCAGGTAATTCTCTTTTTACAAAATCAAAATCCGACATTAGCAAGACAGATTTGCTCGATGAATTTTCTTCCGGAAGCTTCCCGTTTCAATCAGCTGGATGATATGGAATTTGCTTTCGGGAATATGGGATTGCAGGACAAAGCCAAACATTTGGCTACCTTATATCTGGAAGATCTTTCTGATTACATCGTAGAAAATATTGATTCTGATTTTGGGTTCAGCAGATATGCAGAACGATTGGGGAAAAGTGCCAATTCTTTTGATGAATTATATCAAAAAATCAATGCTGATAAAACTTTTATTGACGAATTTACTTTGATAATTCTAAAAAAAAATCTGGAAGTGATTCAGCCAAAATTGGTTTGTTTTTCGGTTCCGTTTCCTGGGAATTTATATTCTGCATTCAGATGTGCAAAGTACATTAAAGATCATTATCCTCACATCAAAACTGCAATGGGCGGTGGTTTCCCGAATACCGAACTTAGGGAAGTCAAAGACAAAAGAGTTTTCGAATTCTTTGATTTTATCACATTAGATGATGGCGAATTACCCTTAGAATTGGTTTGTGAAAATGTTCTTAATACCACATCTGTTTACGAATCTGAATTCAAAAGAACTTTCCTTCTGGAAAATGGCGAAGTCACTTATAAAAACAATTCCAAAAGACACGATTACAAACAATCAGAAATCGGAACACCTGATTATACCGATTTGCAATTAAACCGGTATATTTCGGTAATCGAGGTTGCCAATCCGATGCACAGTCTGTGGAGCGACGGGCGTTGGAACAAACTGACAATGGCTCACGGCTGCTATTGGGGCAAATGTACCTTCTGCGATATTTCGTTAGATTATATTAAAATTTACGAGCCTATTTCTGCCAGAATTCTGGTGGACAGAATGGAAGAATTAATCCGACAGACAGGCGAAACAGGTTTCCATTTTGTGGATGAAGCAGCACCACCTGCCCTGATGCGGGAAGTGGCGCTGGAAATCTTAAGAAGAAATCTGGTCGTGACCTGGTGGACTAATATTCGATTTGAGAAAAGCTTTACGCAGGATTTATGTTTTCTTTTGAAAATATCCGGTTGCATCGCTGTTTCCGGAGGATTAGAAGTCGCCAGTGACCGATTATTAGAACTAATTGACAAAGGTGTCTCTGTAGAACAAGTAGCCAAAGTTACCCGCAATTTCACCGAAGCTGGCATTATGGTGCACGCCTATCTGATGTACGGCTATCCGACTCAGACGATTCAGGAAACGGTAGATTCTCTGGAAATGGTTCGCCAGCTATTCGAGATGGGAATTTTGCAGAGTGGATTCTGGCATCAGTTTGCGATGACGGCGCACTCGCCTATTGGTATCAGTCCTGAAGAATTTGGCGTGACACCCATCAAACAAGAAATCAAATTCGCTAATAATGATATTGATTTTACTGATAAAACAGGCATTGATCATAGCCGGTTCAGTTTGGGACTGAAGAAATCTTTGTTCAATTATATGCACGGGATCAATTTCGAAATACCGCTGCAGGAATGGTTTGATTTTAAAATCCCAAGAACGAAGATACATCCGGATTATATACATGATTGTCTTCTGGAGGATGAAAATTTCAATTTCAAGGGTAACTCCAAATTGGTTTTTCTGGACAAAAATGTCATTGCAAAAGATATTATCAAAACAAAAAAAGGAAATTCCTGGGAACTGAAACAGATTACGTTTCATCTGAAAACCAACATCGTCAAAATAGAACTCGATAAAGAAAAAGGGGATTGGCTGATTAACATTTTCAAAGAAAACTCAATCGAAAATCCAAAGAAAATTACCCTCCAATATCTGAAAAATCAGTTTGAAGAGCACTTTGATGATTTCGAATTGTTCTGGTTCTCAAAACCAATCCAGCAGCTAAAGGAGAATGGAATTATCCTGAGTTTGTAATTCATCAAAATCATATCAAAAAAAAGGCCGGAAGATTTTTCTTCCGGCCTTTTTATTTAGATTAAACGAATAAAAACTATTTGATAATTTTTTTCGTTTTAACATCTCCTGAATTTTCAGCTTTGATGATGTAAACGCCATTTGTAAGCGTCGCAGCATCCAATCTGATATTCTTCTCATTATTAGTTTTCAGACTAACAACTAATCTTCCTGCCGCATCATAAACTTCCACTTTTCCTAAAGCTTTTGATGAAGTAATCACAAACTCCTGACCATCTCTGTAAACTGTAAAATCAGATTTTTTAGTTGAATCTGTTCCAAGAACTTCGTTGCTTTTGTAAACAATTTCAAAACGATTTTCATCAAATCCTTTGCTTGCAGTAAATGAGTAATCCTGACTTGTGATATCGGTGTAAGTGTTATTCAATTTGTCTAATAGATAGATTTTTTGATTAGACTTAAATACACCTTCTCTGTTTCCTAATTTAATTTTGTAGGTTCCATTCATAGAATATTTGGTTCCTAAACTAATCACATCATTATTATTCAAAGGGTTGTTTCTCGCCTGAATCTGAAGTTTCTGAGCATTCAGTTTTGAATAAAAAGAGTCATCACCTACGGTTAATAATTCTGAGTCATAATCTGGATCGTAATCATTGGTTGCATTATCCAAATGAGATAAAAGAATAGTATTAGCCACATTATTTGGCGCCACCAATTTTACCCAATAACGGTTCAATTCGTTATTTGCGTCTTTGTTATTATTGTAAAAATAACTTGAACTATCATTCGATCTAATTGTATTATCAAACTTCAAAATTCCAAAATCCGGTGTAGTTCCGGTTGGAGCCGCAGTTCTCATCTGAACGATAAAACCTTGTGCTACCTTGATAAATTTGGTAGGTATCGGCGAGTCTATAGCATCTGAACCAGTTGCTGGAACACCACCTGCCAACGAATATGTAGCATAGTTGTTAGCAGTGTAAGCAGATCCGCCTTGAGTGGTTGGCGCACCTGGAACATTGGTCCAGAACCAAGCTTTTCCTAAAATCAAAGCACTGTTTTTTGTGCCTGTTCCATTATCTAAATCGTATAATTTATCAAAATCGATATTAGATGGATATGGGTTACCTACAAGATTATAACCATGTTCTGTGGAGACATTGCCAACTAAGGTGTTTTTAGATTTTTGAATTTGAATTGAATAATCACCATTATGAAGATTACCTCTAAAATTCAGTTCATCTGATGACAAATCAGTGCCGTAAGTTGATTTACCTCGGATTGCATAACCTTTAGCTGAAACAAATTGCTGATCTGTAGTTGCTTTAAAAGTATCATTAACCTCATTGTATTCATAAGTCCTATTGTTCGGAGAACCCTCTGAGAACCCTCCAGTACTGTTCGCTGCATTAGAGTTTTGAGTATTCAACAAAACTTGATTGGCTACAGGAGAACTCCAGTATGTGTAATCAGAAGTTCTCATATTAACAATTCTTTTAGCAATAATAGTGTTTGGACTGTTACCATCTGTAATTTTGGTCTGTACAAGACTACCGTCACTTTCGATAATGATCTTATCATCAGGCATAGTGATATCACCATTCACAGTCACACCTTGATTAGCCTGAATGGTTAATGATCCGTTATTAGTAATATTAAGATTTTTAACCTCTAGCGGATTGTTAGTACTGGTTTGTATGAAAGCGCCATCAATAGTTGCATCCTGAGATTCGTCCGGTCCATTGAAATTTGACCAGCTTGTTCCATCCCAGATAATTTCTGTTGATTTGAATCTTCCGTCAAATTGTAAACCTATAGTTCCAGGATCCGAAGCTGACAAAAATCCTAAAGTACCAGTAGTTGATTGACCTGTTGCATAAAATCTAAAATAAACGGTAGTATTAGGTTGAATATTTTGCAATGCAGTAATGTTACTAATATTAAAAATAACACGCTGACTAGAAGTAATAGTTACCGGGCTATTTATTAATTGATAAGTAGAATTATCTAAACTGTATGCAAATTGCACACTAGCACCTGGCATAGCAATAAAACTGCCACTACCATAAATATTTGCATTAATTGATGTAAGTGACATTATAGCTTGGCTAGCTGTAAAGCTTGTCTGGAAATAATCAGTGTTTGTAGTTGCAATACCATCGTTCCCAAACCCAGCAGTACGGAAAGTATGACTACCATTGCTCCACGCAGCGTCTGGTCCTCTAGATAATACAGCACTACCTGATTGTAAAGAAGAATTGATATCCTGAGCTGTTACAGTTGTAGCAGTAGATGCAGTACTTAATCCCGAAAAATCCCATTTTGCCAAAGCAACAGGCAACTCCACCACAGTAACTGGTTGCTGAATGCTGGTTGCTGGATTATAATTGACATTTCCATTTTGAGATACAGTCACAACTGTAGTTCCTGCATTATTTCCTGTAAGATTATTACCAGATATACTTGCAACCCCCGGAGCAGAACTGTTGTATGACAAAGTCAATCCTGAAGTTGTTGAAGCATAAGTTGATAGATTAACAGATGTTCCAACATTAACGGTTGGCAAAGTTGTAAATGTGATAGTTTGGTTAGCTTTGGTAATATCAGCTTTTAAATCTGTTGGAAAAAGTGGGATATTATAATTACCACCATCAGTTCCAGATATATCAACCGCAAGAATGGTAACATCTTTGTCTACGCCAGCATTAGCATCTGAAAAACTTCCCGAAACTGCAAATGTTAACACATCTCCAGAAAATACATCTGTAGAAGCGACATTTGAGAATGTAGCAGTTACAGAACCATTATAAGCTCTGCTATTTGCTGTAATAGATGTTATCGTAATATTTTTCTTAGAAATTGATGATTGCAAAACTGGTTGCAATAATGTGTAATTAGGCGAAGGCGTATCATAACTTCCTGTTTGAACAAGCGTTTTATTAGTTCCTGCGTTTTTATTTGCAAAAGCCCAGGTAACAGTTCCGGTTACAGCATAAGCATCTCCGTTTACCAATCCAGAATATACCGGAGTACCTGTAATTACAACCGAATTAGTCTGATCATAAACTTTACTTTCTGCAGACAAGCCAGTTATTGTAATTTCTTTAGGATTTACAGTTAAGGCTTGCGAAACATCCAGAGCTGCATTCCAGTTAGCATCACCAGTTTGATGTGCCGTAATGGTAACGTTTCCAACGCCTACGATTTTTACTGTATTTCCTGTTACAGTCGCAACCGCATTATTTGAACTCGAATAAGTTACTGCAAGATTGGATGATGCTGTAGCTGAGAAAGAATAATCCGCATCACCATAAATTTTTGTAAGCGCTACCGGTAATCCTGTAATGGTTTGATTTCCTTTAGCAATGGTAAAACTAATTGTAACTGGATCACTCGTCTCTGATAACTTAGTTGCAGTAACATTGGTTGTGAAATTACCCGCAACGGTTGGAATTCCCGTAATTGCACCCGTTGTTGTATTTAACGTAAGTCCAGCAGGCAGATTGCTTCCCGCAGCTATCGCATAACTATCCGGGATGTTTGTCGCCTGGATATTCTGTGAAAAACTAACATTAACAGTTCCATTAAAGCTAGAAGCCGTAACCACCGGTTTATTACTAGCAGAAGTTGTAACAGTTTGTGTAGATGACCAAGCAGAATAACCCGAAGTATTCTTAACTCGTACTCTATAGTAATAATTGGTTCCAGCTGACAAAGATGCCTGCGTAAAATTAGTTGACGTTAAAGTTTCATCATTATAGATTAAAGATGAGAAATCACTATTGTCATCAATCTCTAAATGATAAGTATAAGATACAGATCCCTGACCTGTTGGAGCAGTCCAATTGGCGCGGAAAGAGTTTGTTAGAATATTATCCGCAACAGCAGAAACAGGGGCTAAAGATAATGTCGTAAAACTCGGATATCCTGAGCTATGAGAATAGGATGTTTGCGGTGATGCACAACTATTAGTTGCGTAAGCTCTGTAATAGTATAAAGTATTTGGTGTCAATCCCGACAATGTCTTTGAAAAAGAATATGGAACCGTAGAAACGCTGAGTCCAGTTGTACTTGCTGTTGTTGCACCAGCTAATGTAGAAGATGTTCCGTAATTGAAACCAACCTCAGATACATTTGCGCCACCAATAGCTGTAACACTTCCTGATAAATCTGCTCCTGATGTTGTATTATTAGCAACAGAAGTGGCTGAAGAAACAGTTGGAGCCGCGCATGCTGCACTCCACGATAAACTTACATCATCTATTGCAGAAGATGGTCTATTACCTGTATTAGCACTTGCAGCGATTGAAACAATACGAATCCAGACATTTCCCGTTTGGTTTTCTACCGCCGCAGGTAAAGTCACAGTCACATTGGTGCTTCCCCAAGTTGGGCTAGTTGTAATTGTTGCAGGCAAAGTAGTAACTGCATTAAAAGTAGTTGGTGTGGTTCCTAAACCATAATCTACCCTCCAAGTCGTTGTTCTACCAGCAGCAGTATCTAATGATTGTAATTTAAATGACAAATTAAAAGATGTTTTTCCTGTAGTATTTGCCAATTGTAAAACAAAAGCAGCACCCGGATCACCAAAACTTCCAGATTGCCTAACACCTAAACTTCTATCAGTTGAACCTGATTGCGCAGCAGTATTGGATGTCGCAGTTAATCCATCTGCGGAAGCAAAGTTTTTGAATGCGCCAGCAGTGTCACCCCAAGCTGTTGCCGCAGCTGTATGAGAAGTGCTAGTACCTAAATTAGTAGCTGTAGCACCTGTTCTTGTGGTCCATCCTGTAGGCAAACTCGTACCTATACCATCAAAATTTTGCGTATACGGCGAGCTTGCAGGCAAAGTTAATTGTGCCCAAGTATTTCCAGCCAAAACCAACAATAAGACTAGTAAAAATTGTTTTCTCATTGAGATAAAACAATTTTCAATTAGTAATTCTATTTTCATAACAATTTATTTAAAAAAACAATTTGTACAAAAATAGTTTATTATTAAAAATAATTAAAAAATAATTTCAAATAATTATACAATTACTAACAATATCCAAAATTATATAAATTTAAAAAGGAAACATCAGACATAATTCACTAACTTACAATCTAATATAAAAAACACTTCAAGTAGTTTGCTTTATAATTTTTTTAACAACCAAATAAAAATCTGGTACAAAATCTATTCTGCCATGTAATCGATTTGCCATTATGCTCAGTTTAGTATTTTTACAAAAAATTAGAAAAAAAATAAATGAGCCAAATTAAGTTAGTTTCATCTTTTTCAGAACTTGTAAATACTAATTTTCAGGGCGATAATAATGCCATTTGCTGGCAGAGAAATCTAGATGGCGATTTTGGAGAAATCGTTTCCAAGCTTCATTTAAAGGAAAACATTACAGAAATTTCCATTGAAGACCTAAGCAATCTCGATCTCTCAGAAAATGGAAATATTGCACGGGAAATTATTATCAATGACATAAAATTACTGACGGAGTATGGCGCGTCTCCTGCACTCAATTTACTCAAAAAATATGACCGTGATGAAGAATTTGATTTCATTTCAACCGATGTTTATTCTTTTCACGTAGATCATTCACCAATTGCTACAAGTACATTTCTTTGCACCTATTTTGGTTCATCAAGTGATATTTTACCAAATAATGAGGCTATACAGAAAATATTAATCCCTGAGATCCGTGAAAAACTAAGAGACTTACATGATGGCACTGAAGAAGATTTTAATCTGTTTTTGAAGGAATATTATTTTGATTTACACTATGAGCCAAAAACCAATGCAACTCCAATAAATCTTGGATTAGGAAATCTTTGGAGACTATCAGTAGATCATCCTGATCAAAAAGTACCACCTTGCATCCATCGTGCACCAATAGAAAATATTGGAGAATACAGGTTACTTTTGATCTGTTAAAATTATTGCAAAAGGATAGATTTCTTACAACTATAGTTTAATAAATTGATTTTTATTTTACTAAAAAAAATTAAGATTAAATTCCTTTACTTCAACGACTCCTTTTGCCTATTCACCGAAAATGAAACAATTTTCATAAGATTCCGACTGACCTTTACATCAGAAAAAGAGCAATAATGCTTTAAAAAACAACTTAAATCTTAATATTATGAAAACAAAAATCGGAATTACAGAAAAAAACACAGAAGCAGTTGCAGAACAATTGGCAAAACTTTTAGCTGATGAAACACTCCTTTACATCAAAACAAGAAACGCACACTGGAATGTAACCGGAGATAATTTCCACGCCAACCATATTTTCTTTGAAGAACAATACAAACAACTGGATGAACTGATTGACAGCGTTGCAGAACGTATGCGAAAAATCGGACATTATGCACCGGCAACAATGAAAGCTTATCTTGAATTGACCCATCTTACTGAATACAGTGACAGAACCAACGACGGTTTGGGTTATATGAAAGACTTATTAAGCGACCACGAAAGCATCATCGAATTTTTAAGAGGAAATATCACGCCTTTTGCAGAAGAATTCAAAGATTACGGAACCAGCGACTTCATCACAGGATTGATGGAAACACACGAAGAAATGGCTTGGATGATCCGTTCTTACTTCAGAAATTAAAGAAAATAACAAAAGGAATAATTATATTTGTGTCAAGCATAATAAACTATCCCTATGAAAGCTTTGATTGTTGATGACAACGATATTGCAAGAACCACTCTCGCACACTTGGCAAAACAAGTCCCAAATCTCACGATTGTCAACGAATATTCCAATGCGATTGAAGCTTACAACCATTTGCAGACCAATCAGATTGATTTGATATTTTTGGACATCGAAATGCCGGAAATGACCGGAATCGAACTCACAAAAAACCTTTCAGGGAAAGACATTATCATTATTTTCACAACTTCCAACAAAGATTATGCACTCGAAGCTTTCGAACTGAATATCGCAGATTACATCCTGAAACCCGTGATGCCTGCAAGATTTTTACAAGCCGTAAGCAAAGCACAATCGATTTTGGAAAGCAGAAAAGAAGATGTGGAAGTGACCAAAGATGAGTTCCTTTTCGTGAGAGATTCCAATATCACAAGGCGTTTGAAGCTCGACGATATTTTTTATGCCGAAGCAATGGGAGATTATGTCAAGTTTTACACAAGGGAAAAAATGTTCGCTATCCACGGTAAAATGAAAACGGCGGAAGAACGTCTCCCGAAAGAGGATTTCATAAGAGTTCATCGGTCCTACATCGTTTCTGTCGGCAAGATAGACACGCTTCAGGATGGCGGAATTATGATAAACGGAAAATTCATTCCCGTTGCAGATGCTTATCGAAAGGCACTCAACACTAGAATGAATGTTTTTTAAGTAACAATTTATAATTATTTGGGCAGCTTAATCCGCCTTCCGCTCCCAATCTTTTTTGCACACGGTTTCACACTAAATAGAACTTGAGAACAAGCAAAAAAGGATTTCCGCTCAAGTCGGGCTGCAGATTCAGCATAAAAGAAACTTCAGCATAAAAACACAGTTTTGTCATTCCGCAGGAATCTAAATTATTCTTTTCAATACTTTGTTGAGATTCCTACGGAATGACAAACTCAGTATTTTAATCTTTGCGGACTTTGCGTTAAAAACAAAGAAAAACATTTATGAAAAAAATATCCTCAGTAATGGGCAACAGACGGTTCAGTTACTTCATCATCCTCACATTTATTGCGGGTTCCCTCCTATTGATAGCAGTTCAAATCAATTCGGCTAAAAATACCAAAGAACTTATTAAAAACAACAACCAACTTCTCAACGAGTTGCGTTCCAGCAATCATTTGCGTGAAATAGACCGTGATATTCTGGGTGTCGAAAGCAGAATCCGAGCTTCCATAGCAACCAATGACACAACACATTTGGAAGGAATTGACCAAAAAATCAATCAGATAGAAAATTTTCTGGATTCACTTTCCAAAGACAATTCTGATGCTGTAGAAGAAAAACTCATTCATAGGCTCAGCGTTCTTGCAATGGAAAAGAAAACCACAAAAGAAAAACTTTTACAACGATATCATTCCTTGGGAAATATGGATGACCAGACCTCAATCGCCAATCCAAGAGCCAGAAAAATATCGAACGAAATCACCTCCATAACCGCAAAAATCTATGAAAGTAGAAAACTTCATATGGTAGACCTCAGCAAAGAAACTGAAGCGATGGGACAGAAAGCAAGATTGTATGATATTTCCCTGTTGATTCTTTTGATTTTGAGCGGTTCAATCGTCGGTTATCATATTCTCCGTCAGTTTAAACGTCAGAGATTGTTGATTCAGGAATTGGATGTTGCAGAGAAAAAAGCCTCTGTTGCCGCACAGACCAAAGAAAATTTCTTAGCCAATATGAGCCACGAAATAAGAACACCTCTGAGCGGAATTTTGGGCTTTACCAACCTTTTACAGAAAAGACCTTTGGATGAAACGTCGAAAGAGTTCGTCTCATCCATTCAGCGTTCCGGAGAGAATCTGATGGCGATTATCAATGATATTTTGGACTTATCAAAAATCGAAGCCGGAATGATGCGCATCACAAAAGGCATATTCAGCATCAATGGATTGGTGAATTCTGTCGAAACATTTTTCGTAGAAAGGGCAAAAGAAAAAGGATTGACGATTTCCAGTAAGATAGATTCGTCGATTCCAGATACTTTAAATGGGGACGCCACAAGGCTGACTCAGATTCTGGTCAACCTCATCGGAAATGCCATTAAATTTACGCATCAGGGAAACATCAATATCGAAATTTACAATAAACAACAGACCGAAAACGAAGTCGTTGTCGGCTTTAAAGTTTCTGACACCGGAATCGGAATTGATAAAGAAAAACTCATTGAAGTCTTTGAAAGATTCAATCAGGGCGAAGATTCGACAACACGAAATTACGGAGGAACCGGACTTGGTTTGTCGATTGTGAAAAGCCTGATTCATTTGCAGAACGGCGACATCGAAGTCATCAGCGAACAGGGAAAAGGCACGACTTTCCATTTTTATATTCCTTACACAATTGCGAAAGAACAACTTAATTTGGTTCCTAAAATAGATACCGATTATTTTAAAGATAAAACAAATGCGCCTTTGCGAGTGTTAATCGTGGATGACAATGCTATCAACCAAAGTCTGATGAAACATCTTCTCTCACAATGGAACATCGATTTTGATACCGCAAACAACGGTCTGGAAGCGGTAGAATTTCTCAAAAACAATGATTGCGACTTGGTTTTAATGGACATCCAAATGCCACAAATGGACGGTTACGTGGCTACACAAACCATCCGTGAAGAACTGAAACTGAGCACGCCCATCATCGCAATGACCGCACACGCTTTGGCTGGCGAACGCGAAAGATGTATGAGCCGTGGAATGAACGAATACATTTCTAAGCCTATCAATGAGGAAGAATTATTCAAACTAATCTCAAATTTTGGGTTGAAAGAAAACAAAAAAACCGAAGTAAAAACTGAAGAAATTGTTTCTAATTACGAGTTCATCAACCTTACTTATTTGAGGTCTATCAGCAATGGCGACAAAGATTTTGAAAGAACCGTGACGCAGCAGTTTTTAGATAAAGTCCCTGCCCACTTGCAGGAACTGAAACTGGCTTATGAAAACAAAGATTTCAAATTGCTGAAATTGAGAGCCCACAATTTGAAATCGAGTGTGGCGATTATGGGATTATTTCCTTTATTAGAAGAAAAAATAGATATTTTAGAATTAACAGTCAACGAGAATACAACCTCAGAAAAAGCTTTGGTAGAAGTGAAAGATATTTTGCTGAAATCTTTTTTCGAAACCAAACTATTTATGCAAACTCTCAATCATTGATTCATTAAAAACCAATTTCATTATGGAAAATCAAGGCGCATCGGTGGTCATCACCCATCATATTCTGGATGGGAAACAGCAGGAATACGAACAATGGCTGAATGAAATCGTTCCTTTAACCAAACATTCGGAAGGATTTATAGACCATCAGATTGTACGTCCTATTCCAAACTTAACCTTTGTTTACACCGTAATTATCAGATTTGATACGATTGAAAATCTCAAAAACTGGATGGAATCTGACGACAGAAAAAAATTGATTGAAAAAGCTAGTCCAATGTTCCGAAAAAATGACAATTACAAAATAAAATCAGGTCTTGATTTCCTTTTTGAATCTGAAAGTGAAACGAAAATTCCGGTCAGATGGAAACAATATTTAGCGACCTGGTCAGCGATTTATCCTTTATCATTATTGATTCCGTTGATAATCCTGCCCTTTTTAAGATTTTTGAAAATCCCAATTAATCATTATTTTGATGGATTAATTGTTTCCGGTGGGATTGTTTTCCTGATGGTTTATGTGGTAATGCCGAAATATACAAAGCTGATTAGGAAATGGCTTTTTAAATAATTAAAATTTAATTCTAAAATAAAAATCTGTCTCAATTTTGTTTGAGACGGATTTTTGTTTGATGCTTTTCTTAAAAAACAATTTGTTTAAATTCAAACTCAACTTGTATTTCCTCTGAACAGGTTGTTTAAACCATAATACATTTTACTTTCCTTCAAAACAACTCATTTAAACTAAAACACAACTTGTATTCTTTCTAAACGAACTGTTTAGACTAAAGCACACTTTATATTTCTTCAAAACAACTTGTTTGAAATAAAACAACTTTTATCTCTTGAATATTACAATCTTATTTTTTCTCATTTAACGACATTTTCTGCCTGTTCATCGAACACCAATTGATTTTGCGCTAGGTTGTTTGTAGCTTTACATCATCAAATTAATACAAACAATTAAAACCAAAAATTATGGAAATCCTACAAACTCCAGAAAACGCATTGTCTCACTCTACCGTTACAGCGATTATCAATGCCCCAATCGAGAAAGTAAATATTGCAGATTGGTTATTAAATCTTCCCGATGCAGAATATCAAAGATGCTCTACGCAGCACATCGGAGCAGCCATTTCGACTACGTATGATGGCGAACCGGTTTCGTTAAACGTCGAAACAATCGGAGATGCTTTGATGGTTCAGCATTATGTTGCCGTTGACCACCGTCCGGATTACTGCAGAATGTTATCCATCTCAGATTCCATCACCAAAGACGGCCGTACCAAAGTTCAGGTTTTATGGGAACTAAAAGCTACAAAAATCGATGATAACACGACATTGTACACCAACGAAATCCACGCCACTGCAACTCCTGAAATGTTCGAATATCTGAAAGAACACAACGTGAATCTTGCTGATGCAGCCGCTTCCAGACAAGCCGCTTCCGACGCCCACAACCACGAAGAAACGCCTAACTTTGCAAAAAGTATCGAAAACAAAGCGTTGACAGGAAAATACAACCAACCTTTCTAAATTCAAAAAACATAATGGGCGTATATCGGTACGCTCATTTTCTTTTAAAGTTATGGAAACACTTTTTGAAAAACTTGTAGGAACCTGGACTTTGGTAGAACTCATAGAAGTTCCTGTCGACGGCGGAGAAATTACACATCCAATGGGTGAGAATCCGAAAGGACTGATTATGTATAATCCTGACGGTTATATGTCGGCACAAATTATGGATACGCACCGGGAAAACTTTCATCAGGAACATTGGACCAATGCCACGCCGGAAGAATATACACAGGAAGGCTCAACCTATCTAGCGTATTCGGGGCCATTCAAAACGGACGATGAAAAACAGTTGGTGAGTCACACGATGTACATCTCACTTTTCCCCAACTGGACGGGACAAACGCAGAATAGAATCGTTATCTTTAAAGATGATTTTCTGCATCTAGAAAGTGAGAAACCATTCACCAGCAATTCCCAGTTGGTGACCCATCAACTGACCTGGAAGAGAGTTTGAAAAATCTGATATTAAAATTAAAAAAAATGAAAGCAACCGTTATTACAAAACCTGGAGGTCCTGAAGTATTGGAATTACAGGAATACCCTACTCCCGAAATATCCGGAGACGAAGTCTTAATCGAAGTGAAAGCAGCCGGAATTAACCGTCCCGACGTTTTCCAGAGAGAAGGCAATTATCCTGCTCCTGCCGGTGTTGTTGCAGAAATTCCGGGATTGGAAGTTTCCGGAACCATTGTAAAATGTGGACCTGATGTCGTAGATTTTACCGTTGGAGACAAAGTCTGTGCATTGTTGGCAGGTGGCGGTTACGCAGAATATGTAGCTGTGAGAGAAGGTCAATGTTTACCAATTCCTGCAGATTTGAGTTTTGCTGAGGCGGCGAGCTTACCGGAAACGGTCTTTACCGTTTGGTCTAATGTTTTTCAGAGAGGAAATCTTCAACCGGGAGAAACTCTTTTGCTTCACGGCGGAAACAGCGGGATTGGAATCACGGGAATTCAGATTGCGTACGCATTGGGTTCAAAAGTGATTGTCACGGTTGGTTCGGATGAAAAAGGTCAGAAATGTCTTGAACTCGGCGCAGATTCTTACATCAATTATAAGACTCAAAATTTTGAAACTGAATTACAAAAAGAAGGTGTAGACGTCATTCTGGATATGATTGGCGGTGATTATCTGGCCAAAAACATCAACATCCTGAAACCTGAAGGCAGATTGGTTCACATCAATGCGGTAAGTGGCAGTAACGTAGATTTGGATATTTGGAAAGTAATGACCAAGCGCCTGACCATCAAAGGAAGTACTCTGAGAAGCCGTGAATATGAATTCAAAAAACAATTGGCTAAGGAGATTCAGAAAAATGTCTGGCCTTTGATTGAATCTAAAAAATTCAAACCTGTCATTTATAAAACATTTCCTTTTTCGGAAGCTGTGGAAGCTCATCGTTTACTTGATGACGGTTCACATACAGGAAAGATTATTCTTGTGAGATAAGTGATAGGTTAATTAATAATCTAAACCGAATTTTAATCCTTCTCAAGTAAAATTGTGAAGGATTTTTTTGTTAAAAAGTCAACATCATTAAGAGTCTTTCAATTAATAAAATTCGAATTGAAAGTCTTTTATCTCTCCTCTATTTTCTTTACTCTAAAGACACCAACTACACCTTTCAAATTCCCACCGACTGATTTTGCCCATTCAACGAAAATCACTTCAAAATCTTTTGATTCCGAGGTAGCTTTACAGTAGAAATAAAGACAAACAATCATTCATCACAAAAACTTATCATTATGAATACTGCATCATTAAGTTTCAAATACGAATTAGAGAAAAAAGAGCCCAGAACCAACGACGGCGGAACAACAAGAGGTGCCTCTGTAAAAGATTTTCCAGCTTCTATCGGTATCGCAGGCGTTTCTATGAGACTGCAGCCGGGAAGTATGAGAGAATTGCACTGGCACGCCAATGCTGCAGAATGGGCTTATGTAATTTCAGGAACGGTTCGTACAACAATCATTCATCCCGATGGACAAAGCTACACTGACAATTTTGAACCAGGCGATGTCTGGTATTTTCCAAAGGGTTACGGTCACTCGATTCAGGCGACGGGAACGGAAGAATGTCATTTCATTTTAATCTTTGATAACGGTAATTTTTCTGAAGACCACACGTTCAGCGTAACCGATTTTGTTTCTTCAGTTCCACCCGAAATTGTCGCTCAGAATTTAGGTTTGACTTTAGAGGAAGTTGCCGCTTTACCTCAGAAAGAAGCCTATTTTGCAGCAGGAATTGTTCCGGATGAAATGTCATCTGTTGCAGCCGCAAGACCTGATGAATCTGATATTGAATTAGCAGGCTTTCATCGTTATCCTTTGCATTCTCAACAGCCGAGAATCGTTCCGGGCGGAGGTTTACAGAGATTGGTAACGAGTAAAGAATTTCCTATTAGCAGTACAATGTCTGGTTCTATTTTGGAATTGCAGCCGGGCGCTTTGAGAGAAATGCACTGGCATCCGAATGCGGACGAATGGCAATATTTTATTTCAGGACAAGCGGAGATGTCGGTTTTCCTTGCAGAATCTAATTGTGTTACAGAACAGTTCAGTGCCGGAGATGTAGGTTACGTTCCAATGGGTGCAGGACATTATATCAAAAATACGGGCGACACCGTTTGTAAAGTTCTGATTGGTTTCAACAGCGGTCATTATGAATCCATCGATCTGAGCCAATGGTTAGCAGGAAATCCGAAAGACGTTGTGGTTACGAATTTTGGTTTAAAAGAAGGAGAAATCGAGAAATTTCCGTCTGAGAAAATCTTTATTAAACCTTAATATCATTTCGTTATCAAACACAAAAAATTAAATCAAATGAAAACTACTTTAAGAAAAATTGCATATATCGGTCTTTTTGCAGCAATGTTTGTTGCGACGCCACAGATTACTTTCGCACAAACTACAGTAAAAACTACTGCAGCCAACACTTCCAAAATATGGGGAAAAGTTGACGGAATTGCGATTGAGGGAATGGTACAAGGACCTTCGACAGAAATCACGCCATTACAAATCGCCTGCGTTTTCGAATATACTGAAGGTGATATTTTTAATTCGCCACCTGCATTGCCAGAAGCTGTCAACGGTATGGTACATTTAGACAAAAGCCTTAACGGAATGATTACAGAACTCAGAAAATCAGGAAAATTTGCCGGACATTCACTGGAAACATTATTGATTACGCCACCCGCAGGAACGATTGGTGCCAAGAAATTATTGCTGATTGGTTTGGGTGACAGAAATAAATTTACACCTGAACTGATAAAACAAGTTGCAAGCGTGGGAATGGAAGAAGCATTGCGATTGGGAGTTACAAAATACGCTTTCGCCACCGATTTGAAAGATGCCGGAATAGACTCGCCGACAGCAGAAGTTGCAGGCTATGGCGTGACAGGCGCTATTAATACCTATAGAACGCACGCTTATTTAAAAAGCAAAAAGATGTCTTCTTACAAACCTATCAACAAAATAACTTTACTTGCCGGACCAGCATTTTTTACAACAGCCGGAGAAGGAATTACGAAAGCTATTGCAGCTTTTAATAAGTAAATTATTTATCAATAAGCATTAGAATCAATTCTTTCAATCTTTCGAAATGGAAAAGGCATTTATTTCTTCAAGGGTCATTACTAATACATCTGACTCAATCAGAATGCAAGAGAGATTGGCTATTTTTTTAGCTTTGATTGCAGGCTATATTGATGCAACAGGACTGAATCAGTGGAAAACGTACGTCTCTTTTATGAGTGGAAATACCACTTCATTGGGAGCGGCCATTTCAACAGGAAAATCAGTAGTTGTTTTTACATCAACCGCAGTTATTATAAGCTTTCTGATAGGAATTTATGCCGGAACCTGCCTGTCATTATCTAAGAGAAATAAGAACCCAATATTAATCTTTTATTTAGTTTCAGGAATTCTGATTTTTTACTCAATTATTGATTATTTTTATATTATCAATAATGGGATTTCCATTTCGATTGTAGGATTTGCAATGGGATTGATGAATACGATTGTTACTTCGGTCGGAAACCAAAAGGTAAATACTGATTTTGTAACCGGAACTTTGAACAGCTTTGCAAGGAACACTGCGATGTTGACGATGACAGAGGATAAAGCAGAAAAAGAAGAATATCAATCCAACGTCGTTCATCTTTTGCTCTTGTGGACAGGATTTTTATCCGGTGCATTTACCGCTCCTTTCCTACTCGATTATTTTGGAAAATGGACTTTGATGATTCCTGCATTCTTACTAATGATTTGCGGAATATTGATTTCAAAAATTAACGCTAAAAACTAATATTATGTTACAGAAAAACGATGTTGCTCCAGATTTCACTTTGTACGCAACGCCCGACCAGAAAATTACACTTTCAGAATTCAAAGGGAAGAATGTCATTCTCGCTTTTTATCCCGCCGACTGGAGTCCGGTTTGCAGTGACCAAATGGCTTTGTACAACGAAACCTTAAAGTTTTTCCACAAATACGATGCAGAGATTTTCGGAATTTCCGTGGACAGTAAATGGTGCCATCTGGCTTTTTCACAAAATAGAAATCTACATTTTCCGTTGCTCGCAGATTTTGAAGCGAAAGGAGAAACTGCCAAAAAATATGGTGTTTATGATGAGGAGGAAGGTGAATGTAAAAGAGCGCTTTTCGTCATCAATAAAGATGGCATCATCGAATGGAGTTATCTGTCACCAACGGCCATCAATCCCGGAGCAGACGGAATTTTAGACGCTTTAGAAACCCTTAACACAAAATAAATTATGTCATTAAAACCATCAGTCAGCAATGCTGACCACGCCCAAGGTAACTTGGATTCAGATTTAGAAATTGTAGAATACGGCGATTATCAGTGTCCGTACTGTGGATCCGCGTATCCGGTTCTGAAAGAATTAATGAAAGAATTCGGAAATCAGGTGAAATTTGTTTTCAGAAACTTTCCGCTTACCGAAATGCATCAGTATGCGAGAGTTGCAGCACTTGCGGCGGAAGCAGCCAATCTTCAGGGGAAATTCTGGGAAATGCACGATGCGATTTACGAGAATCAGAGAGATTTGAATGAGAACTTACCGATGAAATTGGCAAAACAATTAAAACTGAATATTCCTCAATTTGAAAAGGATTTGGAAAGTTCAGAACTGGCGGACAAAGTAGATTCAGATTTTGAAAGCGGAATTATGAGCGGCGTGAACGGAACACCTTCTTTCTTTGTGAATGGAAAGAAATTCGATGGCGATGCGGAAGATTTGCTGGAATTGGTAAGGGAAAACGTGAACTGATCCCGAATCTGCAGCCCGACTTGAACGGAGCTCATTTTTTGCGGGAGAATTTTGCGGAGGAAAAAAATAGCGGGAGTGGAAGGCGGAAATGTCTGCCGAAAAAAATAATTGATTGACATTCGACAAAGTCAAAAGCTGCCCAAATAAAAAATATTATGAAAATAAACGATATTATCTTACATCAAGGTTGAACTGATTTTACTCGCCTACATTTGCTAAAGAATTAAGACAACAAATATTAATCAAATAAAAACAAAATTAAATTATGAGCACACTTACTTTAAAAGACGGAACAGAAATTTTTTACAAAGACCAAGGAAAAGGACCGGTTTTGATGTTTCACCACGGATGGCCTTTGTCTTCTGACGATTGGGAAGCACAGGTGATTTTCTTTTTGCAAAGAGGTTATCGAGTAGTGACGCACGACAGAAGAGGTCACGGAAGATCCAGCCAGGATATTTACAACCACACGATTGACCAATATGCTTCTGATGCGGCGGAATTGGTGGAATTTTTAGATTTGAAAGATGTGGTTCACATCGGTCACTCAACTGGTGGTGGCGAAGTGATCCGTTACGTAGCAAAATATGCGAACGGAAGAGCCAAAAAAGCAGTTTTAATTAGTGCAGTTCCTCCAATTATGGTGGCAAGTGATGAAAATCCTGATGGTGTTCCGATGTCTGTTTTTGACGGTATCAGAGACCAGACTTTGAATAACAGAAGTCAATTTTATATTGATCTGACTTTCCCTTTCTACGGCTACAACAGAGAAGGTGCAGACGTGAAAGAAGGCGTACAGAGAAACTGGTGGAGACAAGGAATGATGGGTGGAATTGTGGCTCATTATGACGGTATCAAAGCGTTTTCCGAAACTGACCAAAGAGGAGATTTGGAAACAACTGAAATCCCAGTTTTGGTAATGCACGGTGAAGATGACCAGATTGTTCCTTACCAAAATGCCGCTTTGAAATCAATTAAATTATTGAAAAATGGAACTTTGAAAACATATCCTGGTTTCCCTCACGGAATGCCGACAACTCACGCAGATGTTATTAATAAAGACCTTTTGGAGTTTGTTGAGGCGTAAGAGAATATTTATAAAATTGAAAGGCAAATCGTTTGGTTTGCCTTTTTTTATTAATCGTAAATAATTAATAATCTACTTAATCCCATTAAGTAAAATCATTGTATTGCTAGTTAGAATCAATATTTATTTACCGATACAGTATCTAAAGAAGTGTTTATTTATGGTGGTTTACACAATACGAGGTGTACAAAAGTGGTACACGATTAAGATGCTGCAACATCTTTTTTTTCTACTTTTCCGCACGAATCTCGTCACATTAAATATCTGTAAAACAACGCTTTACAGTATTTAGTGATAAATTTAAAAGTTCATTTGTACTACTTTTGTACACCTCCACTCTTGTAAATTACTGTAAGTTAGACAATTAACATTTCCCGAATGCGACAGTGATAATTGATACATTTCGCATGTACACCTCAATTTTCATGTATTTCTAGGACGAAAATAAAGTTACAATTCTAACAAGTATAGTTCAAATTTTATACTAAAATGGTTTAATCGATTACGAATTGTCAAACTTCCAAGAGGTTAAATTCAAGACCAGTTCAATCCTATATTTATTTCTCTACTTACTATTTTCATTCTTTGCTTCCTCGTTTTTTAAAAGATTTTTCCTCTGATTTTAATACATCATCAATAGATTTTAAAATTCTTTTCTTTCGGTTTTAAAATATCAACCATTTCTTCTAAACCACCGACAACTGAAATCATCTTTAATAATGACAGCAAAGAAATCAAGCATTTTTACTCAAATTTTCTTTCAGTTAGTAAAAGAACACCCAATCTTTTCGCCAAACCTTCCTGTGATAATTTCATTTGCTATCTACTTTAACGAATATTATCAAATAATTTTTTTTGAGTTCTGTATAATGAGACAAATAACATAATAGTATTATTTAATATAATTATCTAGCTATAAATGATATTATTGTATTACAAATATTAAAATTTCATTGCTGATATACTAGAAAAAATAAAAATGTATTATCGTAAAATAAATCGATTATATGTTTTTGAAATTTTACTCTAATGCTGAATTGAATTTTAATTTCTTTTTGTACTAAAAAATAAATATATCACAGTAGAATCTTAGTATCATAAATTATTTTTATACCATCATTTGAAAGACTTTAGACAGAAAGGTTTAAATATTTGACAACTTCGTCTACTAAAAATTCACCCCTTTTTTCAATATCCGTTACTTTCCACTCATTCTTATCTTTCAATTCAGTATTGAGAAACATTCCATTTTTATAGCCTATGAAGACTTTTTCATTATTAGCTCTATCTCTTTTTTTAGAAAAGGAAAAATTACTTAGCTGAGAATTGTATCCTGTTAAGGTTAGGTTTCCTAAAGTATGAACATAAGTCTCTTGTATTTTCTTAGCTTCTTCAACATTTCCATTTCCAATCATATTTATCCAATCCGGAGGAATATTATTTCCCTGCGGTAAAATGTGTTCAATTGTCCAGATAAAATTCTTTTTATTATCTCTTGCCCACAGATCAGTAATAGTTTCCTTAGAAGTATTATTTAGTTCTTCTATTTTACATAGAATAAATCTCGTGGAACCAACATTTTCTTCATAAACTTTTCCATTTAATTTTTGGATAACTAAATCATCTGATGCATAAGCATTGTGATTAAGTATTGAACTTTTGATAATATCAAAATCAAATTGTTCTGAAATATGTAATTTTTTAATTATATCGATAAAAATAGAATCTAAATCTCTCGTGGGCGGACTGTCAGTAATATTTCTTCGTAGAAAAAACTTTACCAAAAATTCAATTAAAGAAACCTTTTGAGAATCATTCAAAGTATATTTTTCGAAAACATACAATAAAAGAGCATAAGAAGAAACTCCACCGATGTTTTGTAAATCCTTAAGTTTTTTCGATACAAACTCAGAGTTTTCCTCATTATCATAGACAACAAGCTTATTATAAATTGCTGAACTGTTGAACAATCTGTTAAACAAATAATCTGGATCAGCTTTAATTAGTGTTTCATAAATACTAATCAAATTTGAGCTGGTTGCTCTCGTTTTGCCTTTAACTTCAATAGCAGATTCATTTTTATATGCGTGATAAAAATGTCTCAGAAATCTTTCCTGAACACTATAGTCTTCTGTGAGATTTGTAACTAATCTGTTCCAATTTTCAAATTTTTCATCAATACTATTTTTTTCTCTTTTTTCTGATTCGTTTAGAAATGAGTTCTTTATAAGATCAATCGCAGATAGTGGTACGCCTCTATTATTCAAAGTTTCAAATAATGTGAAGGCATCAGAATGACTCACGACTTCAATTTTAACTAAAACCGCAGAATTAAGTTTTTTTAGTAATTCAAGCGTTACTTTTCTGTCAAATATTGATTCATAATCGTTATCATTTATTTTTTTAATCTCATTCAGTCTAAATTGAAAATATCTAAAAGCCTTTACGATTCTACGAAGTCCAGCATTTGCAGACTTTGAAAACTTGCCATCTAGTAATTTCGATTCATAAGCAAACAAATGCTGAAAATCATCTTTATTCCTTCCCGAAACTGAAGGAATAAGACGAAGAGATTTTTTATCAGACTTTAAAATTAATTTGTATTTCAAATTTAATAATTCAGAATTGAATTCACTCAATTCTTCTTCATCTTCAATTTCTGATTTAAATGAAGTTAAGTGGTCATAAATGGCAATAAATAAAATGCTTAAAGTAGTCATCCTTTGTTGGCCATCTATTAGTTCCAAACTATCATTGTCTACTGCATCTGTTTTTGTATTGATGCAAATAATTGAACCCAGAAAATGATTATTATCGTTAGAAATAATATCATCGAATAAAAGTTCCCAATTATGTTTTCCCCATACGTACTCTCGCTGGTATTTTGGAATAAAATAAGTAACGTCTTTTTCTGGATTAAATAGTTCTGAAATAGTTCTGGCCGCTGCTGAGTTTATCACTAGTTATTAGTTGAATGTTAATAATTATTAGTTTTTTAATTATCAAAAAAATATTTATATTTAATTGTATCATTTACAATATCATCATTGTTAACTATTGATAGATAATATGGATCGTTTTCAGCCAAATATAAAGCAGAAGCAATAGTTCTTATTTCAGTTTTTAAATCTACTGGAAAATTGTTATGACTAAAATTATTCTTAATAATACGCCATATTTTCCGATTTCTTTTATAATAGTCATCTGCTAAACCAATAGATACTATTTCACTAAAATATTGTTGTGAAAAGATATTTCCTTGGTCATTATACAAAAACTTAGTTTTGATAGCACTGTCAAAAATGAATGGCAAAATATTTTTGTTGCCTCTTTCTTTATTACATTTTTCACAACAAGCTAATAAATTATAATAAGAAATATCGTGTGGAAGATTATCTAGTTGTGCATTTGGTATATTTTGAATTGAATAATCAAATGTTCTAGAATCAATACAAGTTATTACATATGTATTAAAAATAGTTCCCGAAATGGGATTGCGAGGATATAGATGTTCTAAAGTAGTTGAAGAATTTTTCGCAAGAGCTTTTAAGCAGTAACAGCATTTATCTTGCTGCTCATCTATTAACAAATCACGAATATTACTTTTAATTGGTGAAAAATTTTTATAATCATATTTCTGATATGAACTTTGACTAGTTTTCCAACGTAAATTTTCAAAATGTAAGTAGTAAGGAATAAAAAGGGCTTGATTGCATTTATTAATATACTCCATAAAATTTATAATTTTGCTTTTACAAATTCAGGTATATTACCATCAAATAACTTACTTATTTCTTGGTAATAGTCCTTTGCTAATGGATTGTTTTCTCCTTTTAAGAATTGGAAAGCATTTATATATGCATCTAATAATTTGTTGGAAATATTTACTCCCATTACTTCGACTAAATTAGTATTGTAATCTAATGAAAATACGTTTGGCAGTTCATCATCAACATAAGCATCCTCTTTTTTCTCCAATTGTATAATTTTAGTACTTTCGTGACTTGCATTGAAATTACTTAATATAATTGGTGAATGTGTTGTAACAATTAATTGAATTCCAGGAAAGGTTCTTCTAAAACGTTCTAAAACTGTTTGTTGAAGACTTGGATGTAAATGCAACTCTAATTCATCTATCATAACCAATCCATTAAAATTTGGATTATTATTATTTAATATATACCATCTATAAGCAATGTCATAAACTATATGCACTAATCTTAGATATCCCATAGGAAGAGATTCTTCATTAAATAAACCTCCATAAGTAGAATCTTTCTTTCTAAAATTAAAAAAAAGCATATTTGAATTAGACGTTATTTTTTTTGATATTTCAATAAGAATTAAATCATCATTGTTAATTTCATCAAAATTTGAAAAGAATTCCATTAACTTCCCGGTAACAAATCTGTACTCATTTTCTAATGCTGTCGTTTGTTCTAAATCTCTAGATTTCAATAAGTCATAGCGTTCTCGTAAAGATTTCAATTGAGATGTTCTACTATTTGAATTAAAAGTAGAATCAAACATATTTTCGGCTAAACTTTTCATTTCTTTTGCGACTGAATTCAAATTATCATTAGCAGATTGAATTTCATTGAGAATGAATTTTGTTCGAAGAAACCAAGAAGAAGTAATACTACCTTCTTCATTCCATAATGCATATCCTATATCTCTAGGCAGATGAATAGACTTAATCAATAACTGGTTAAATTTGTTTATAACTGTATTATTTTCCTTCCTTTTATGCGGGAAACAATCACCATAAAAGCCTAATAATGGCAATACTGCTGATTCCTTAATAAAGTACTTTTCGAAGGTTTTTTGAGCAACTTTATAATATTTAGAATGAAGTTTACCTCTATACTTATCTTTATGAAATTGCCATTTAAGTGGCTTAGATTCAAAATCTAACTCATAATTAATATTAGTTGGCCACTGGAAACCTTCTCCATAATCTTTAAAAGTTGTATCCCAATCATTTAATCCTTCAACTTTATTTGGATTATTTTTTACCAATTTATTGCCGTCCGAATTAGAAAATATAAAGGTCATCCCTTTACGAATAGCACTCAATAGTGAAGACTTTCCAGTGCCATTTTTTCCTATAATTAGAGTTGTATCAGAACCAAAATGGAAATCGTTATCTTCGTAACATCTATAATTTTGTAGTTCTATAGTTTTTAGCTTCATTACTTCTTTAATTGCTTTTTCAAATATACAAATATTACATCTTTCACTTTTTATTCACCCTCATAATCTCTTTCCCCCAATCGTTAGGCATAACACCGTTCTCACGCATCCAAAGTAAAGTCTAATCTATCCTTATATTCTGCTTTAACCAAAATCCTAGTTTAAGGAATCTTCATTCAAAAGTTCATCATTAATTGATTCATTCCTTTTGATTCTTTTATTCCAGACAGCATAAAGTGTGGATTCTCAACGTAAAATTTGTATTTAAGTATCACATTGTAATCTTCGATTGCTTTAGTTAAAACTCCTTCGCTGTTCCATCAAAAGCAGTTAGTTCAAATGTTTCATCCGCAATTTCTTTTATTGCACTTTGTTATTTGTTAACTACATAAGAAAATATTGTAATCCATTATAAATTAATACACAATTAATAGAACCATAAATCTGGTCTTCTTTTATTAATTTATTAAATTTAATTTACCAAAGGTTTCGAATTCTATAAATTTAGATTTGAACAATTCTTTAGGAATCTTTTTCTTTAACAATAAATGGAAATTTTCCTCGTGTGTAGAAACAATCAACTGCTTTCCTAATGAAGTAATTATCCCTCTAAATAAATCTATAAATGAAAGAATATTTATGCTATCCATCGATTGAATAGGATCATCAATAAAAATACAATCTATGGGTTCTTTAGTAACCGGATTTTTTGTTTTTAAAGCTCTAGCCAAGAAAATACTTAAGCTCAAAATATTAATTTGTGCTGTACTGAAATATAAGGCAGGTATGGACTTTATTTGTTTACCATTCTTATCTTTATTTATTGTGAAAATTTGTAATCTCGGTTTACTTTCTCCGAACTCACACTTGAACTCTATGGTTTCGTAATCAGGATGCGGATCAATCTTTTTATATATAGTGTTAATCAAACCCGTATAGAAAAACTCATCAATAGTTTTTTCTAAATATATTTCAAGATTTTCTTTCTCCTCATTTAATTTCTTTTCAGCAATTTTTAAAGACTTTAATTGTTCTTTCAGGTCATTGATTTTTAGCTGATTTTTTTGAGAAATTGTCGCTTTAAGACAATCCTCCTTTAAAACTTCGATTATTTGAAATTGTTCGATTTTATATTCTATAATTTTTTGATTACTTTTTTCTTTCTCGATTTCTTGATCAAATTCAGAATCAATTTGCTGCTTATCTTTATTTTTTAGATCAATTCCAAATTCAGTCCTGATATAGTTTTCAAAGCTTTCGTATATTTTTAAAGTCAATAACTTTAAACTTTCCAGTTCCTTTAATTTGGAACTGAATTCGTCCTTAGAAAGATTCTTGTCTGATAGTTTACTTTCTAATTCACTTAGAAGCTTTTGTTTTTCTTCTACACTATTTTTTGCTTTAGTTATCAGTTCTTCTGTTTCTAGCTTTGCAGTTTCAAAGAGTTTTTTGCTAATTTCGTTTGAAAGTAACGTAAGGCTAAAAAAATCGATTACCTCATTATAATCCTCTTTATTTTTTAATCCAATTATCGAATTTTTCAAAATATCAGCATTGTCATTATTGCTAATTATTTGAGTTATATTTTCATTGATTTGAGTTGTATTAGAGCTAACAGTTTTATTTAATTCATTGATTTTGAAATTCAAGTCTTCAATTTGCTCTATTACTTTCTTTTCAAATGCTTCAATATCTAATTCATTGCTAAAGAATATGAGAGCTTCATTATAATTTGCCTGAGCAATATCTAATTCTTTATTTTTTTCATCCTTTTCTGTAGATAATTTTTCAATTTCCTTTTCAATCTTGGTAAATTCATCTTTGAAAGGTTGCTCCAAATCATTGAGATGTTTTTTCAATAGCTCTTTTCTAAAATTTATTTCTTGATACAAGCTATTAATCTCTTCTTCAATACTTATTTTATTTGCTAAAATTTCTTTGAGTTGCTGGCTAAAAATTTCATTCTCGATAATCCTATTTGATAACTCCTCAAATGATTCATACTTTTGGCTACATAAAGGACAATCTGTAGAATTGTTTTTTGAAACTATCTCTAATCCGCGAGAAATATATTCTTTTATTTCATCATTAAATTGATTTTGAGAATTTATTTCATCTTCGATTTTGACTAGTTCATTTCTTTGAACATCCAATTTCTTTAAGGATTTAATCTGTTCTTGAATTAGCTGTTTTTGTTTAACAAACTCTTTTAGATCTATTAAAAGATCTAAATCACTTTCAATGTAATTTTCATAATAGTATAATTGACTTAGCTTCTGTTCTAACTCGTTTAGTTTATTCTGCTTTTCGGAAATTGAAACATCTGTCTGTGAGATTATTTTTTGTAAAGACTCTTCATTTTTTTTTGATAATTCTAATTTATTCTTTTGGCTTGGTAATTCTGTTATTTTATTTTGACATTGTTTTAGAATTTCTTGCAACTGAATTACTTGATTTTGCGAACGGCTTACGCTTTCAGTAATCGCAGTATTATCGGTTTCAAGTTTTAGATTAGTTGCATTGAAAACAGCAATTCTTTTTTCGAGTTCAGTTATTTCTCGATGAAGTAGAAGATACGTATCTAATTTTTTTTCTACAGAAAGAAATATGCTTTGAGTATTTTGTTCTTTAAATAATTTATCTTTTAAATTACTATATTCTGTTTGAACTTTATCCTTCTCTTCAATCTGAGAAATAATATCTTTTACTTCCTTAATCCTTAAATCAAAATCATCTAATTTTTTCTTGTTATCAATATAATTTAGGACACCTCCAATATTATTTTCATTATTTTCATCACCAGTTCTAGCAATTTGGATATTTCCAATTCGCATTTTTTTTGTTTCTAAGTCTAGCTTTAATGAAACTAACCTAGATTTCACCTGACTGGTTAACACATCAAATAATGTCTCATTAAAAGTTTCTTTACCAATTAAATCTATTATTTCCTGATTTTTTCTAAGAATTTTAATAGCATCATTAATTTCATCAAATTTCTTAAACTCTAAATCAAAATCTATTTCAAGTTGTTTACCTTCACTTTGACTTTTATCTTTTTCTAATCTTTTAACTTCTTGTAAAATATAATTTAATAGACTCCCAATATTTTTATAAGTACTATTATACTTTGTAATATCAGGATATGATTCAACAAACTTATTATATCTCTCTTCTGCTGTTTGTTCTTTCAAAAAGTTGTCAATCATTTCTTGAGATAATACTACATCTCTAAAAAATTTATTTCTAGGTTCTTTTTTATGATTGTATTCAGTATTAGTTATTACCTCTTCAAACCTATTATTATCTGTAATTACATTAACGAATCCATTTACAGTGCTTCCAATGTGCTGAAGAATATTTTTATTACCTCCTTTTTTGTTTTCCTTTCTAGTTTTCTCAAAGTCTCCAACCAAATCAAATCTTTCTATTTTACCCGTAACGCCCCATTCTACGGCATCATAAAAAGAGGTTTTCCCAAATCCATTTGGTGCATAAATAGATATTAAGTCTGAAATATCGTTGTTACTATTAATGAAATTAAATGTAGAATTACTTAAGTCATTAAAAGCTCTAAAGTTTGAAATTTGAACTTCTTTAATTTTCATTATTTAGTTTAATTATTTGTTCAACAATTTTCTTTTGAAGATCAGTATCTCTCCCGAATGATACATCATTGTGAATTAAACTCCAGAGCTCTGAGTTTATGGGATTATATTCCTCTCTAATTTTATCCTGAGTTTGGCTCAAAATCTCATTTAAGTCGGTATTCGTAATATGCTTAACAATTAGATCATTTGCCTCCTCATTACCAAATTCATAATCATATAAATCTTCAACAATTTTTCTGCTTGAAAATTTATCATTTTCTATTTTGTTCTTCAGCTCTTTAGAGGTTTTGTCATTTGTCACATAAATAATATACAGATTCCATTTTTCATAAATAGAATCTAGTTTGGGTTGATATTTCAACGCTACTTCTTCAGAAATTTTTTGCCACAAATTATTTTCTTCTAACACTGAAGAATTTGTTAAAACAAAAAATACTGATATATTGACATTTAATTCTACCAATTGAAAATTGAAAGTACAATTTGTATACTTATTGGATAGTTCTTGTAAAATTTCTTGGCTATATTCCGAATACTTTCCCATATTCTTCTTTGAGTTTTATTAGTAATTCATTTTCATTTGATTTTTTGAAAGTCTTATAGTTCTCACTATTTTCAACCAACATAAAATGTTTCAGATATTCAAAATGGATAAAATTATATTTTTCAAATACAAATTCTTTTAATTCGGAGAGAGCATTTGTGATATTATTGATATTAGAGTTAAGTGTTCCATTTTCATAATTGCTCTTCAGAGAATCGATTCTGGGAACAATACTGCCTTTATCTAATCTATAATGTTTTATATTTTGTTTGGACGGAAGTTTATTGGTTTTGATGAAAACCGTCCCATTTTCCGCTAAACCATCAAAATTAGAAACCAGACAATCCTTTAAAAAATCCGTCTCCAACCAATCCGTATCAGTTTTTCTGTACAATAGTCTCAAATAACAAAAAATACCTTCCAAATCACTGATGTTACAAGCCTTATCTTTCACAATATTTATTAAAGTCAAGAACTCCAGCCAGGTGATATAAATCAATTCATCATTTAACTTTAATGCATCCTTTTCATTAATCAGCAATCTATCCGTAAAATAATCTTTAATAAATCGAGGAGTAATATCACTTGAAAGAACCTCTTCTGTCTTTTGTTTTAAAAATAATCTTGTAAAAGAAATATCTTCATCATCTATCCCTGCATCAAAATTAAAAGCATTTTGTTGTAAAAATTTGAAATTGACCAAAAATGATGGAAGTAATTCTGGGAGATTGTGCTGTTTAGCTATTTCAATAAAACGCATAATTGGAACAACTGAAATTTCCCCATTGCAGTCTTCCTCAGGAGTTCTACTTTGTATTCCACATATAGTAAGATAATCGTCATTAAATTTAATAATACCTCCTCCGGAAAATCCAGAAATATCTCTATGTGACAGATGAGCCACTTCAAGCCGAAGACTTAAAATATTTTCGTCGGAAGAAACAATATCTGATATTTTATATTTATTGTATTTGTCATCAGATGTTCTTCTACTTTGAGGGAATCCTGCCATACTATATCCAGTAGAAGAAATATCATTATCAATAAAAATCTGATCATATCCTTCTATATCTGGGAGCAATAATATAGCCGCATCAATTGATGACTCGGAATGTTCAAAATAATTTTCTCCATTTTTAATTTCAATTACTTTTTCCTCATTTTGTGAATCAGAAAAACGTAAATTTATTTCTTTTTTCACTTCGATTTTCTTCCCCCCTCTTACATCTTCAATTTCATCATAGAACACGTGTTTTGCAGACAATACATACGTTTTATCTGAATCAGCAGGTTGAAATAGAGCTCCACTTCCTTCCCCTAAAATAACTGAGTATTTTTTTATATCATTTTCGGTCATTAGTAATCAAATTCATTTTTAGAACTGATTTTAAAATCTTCAAAATCGTTAAAATCTTCATCTGTGATAATTTTTGTACCTATATCGTAATTAAAATGAATATTAGCATTTGGATTATTTTTTATAATCCTCGCAACTGTCCTTTTATTTGTTAAGCCGTGTTTAGTGGCATTTGAACTTATCAAATAATTATCGGTCTTAATAAGTGACAGCAATTCTGAATTCGTGTTATGCTTACTTCCGTGATGTGAAATTTTTATTAGCTCTGCCTGTAAAGAATTTTCTTTATCAATATCAAATTTATTTAATCCTTCAACCAATACTGATGGATGTGCATCACCTAAAAATAAAAAGTTTTTACCTTGATATTCCATTAAAAATGCAATAGAACTACCATTAGGAATACTTTTATCTTCTTTAAACTTAAATTTTGGTTTGGATTCTTCTTCGGTAAAATCTTTTAAAGATATTTCAAAATCAAACTCTCCACCGCTTGTAAAATAGTCTTCCTCTTTTTTATATAATTCTAATAAGTTTTTTAGACTTTGTATATTGGGGGATAATATTTTAAACTTTAATCCTAGAAGGTCAATTTCATTACCTTGCTTAATTATTTTACCATCCCATAATTGATTTTTTGACAGATATTCTTCAAACTTAATCCCTTGTTTGGTGCTTGTATAAAAATCGTCTTCACCTTCTTTAATTTCAATCTTCAAATCTTGATTTTCTTCTATATCCAATTCTTTAGCTATTTCTTTTCCAGAATTAAACCAAACTTTCTTAATAAGCGTTGGAGCTTCTTTGTCTTTATTCAACCATCTTAATATTCCTCCAATATGATCATCATCAAAGTGGGTCAGAACTAAAAGATCAATATTTTGTTTATTATTTTTTATGTACTCAATAGTGTCAAATAAATCACCTTTTTTCCTCAATCTATTTTCATATGTATCTCCAATTCCCCCGTCAATAATTATATTTCGGGTAACATCATTTTCCTTAAAAGAGATCCAAATTGAATCACCATTAAAAGCTTGTAAAAATCTGATTTTCATAATTTTCTAAATTTATGTATTTCTTGGTTATGTAATTTACGGAAATCCGTAAATGATTTAGTTCTTTAATTTTAAAGATAGCAAATTACCAATTTATATCAGACATTTTAAGAAATTGATAATAAAATAGATGTATGACTAAATTTAACCAATAAGGATTTAGATAGTTATATTGTCAAAAATATTAATTTCGAAAAATTTATTCGTAGGATAAGAAATGATAAAAACGTCGAATTTTTTTGAGGTAATATCAAAAGCAATTTATGATAAATCTCAAAAAAAGATATCACATATACCTAGAAATATTTAGTGATTATAAATTATAAATTAAATAATACTAAGAAATTAAGAATCGATATCATCGAAGATACTTCTTGTACGATGTATCAAGGCTTCATCATTTGATACATTTAGCTTTCTTTCGGATTTAGTATTGTCCTCATAAAAAGTTTCGCTAATCCATTCCTTTGCCATATTTATTTCTTTCTCGATGGTTTCTTTAATTAAGCTATCATTATATTGCTCTAAAAGAATGTTCATTCTATTAAAAAATTCTTCCATATGTTCCTCTGGCGTGTAGATGTCATCTTCTCTAAAATTATTTTCCTCTTTTTTTCGAAGGTCTTCAAGCTTTGGTAATAAATCTATTTGTATTTTTTTTCGTAAATCTTCTATCTCTTCTTCGGAAAAAATTGTTTGTAAATCTTCGTCATCGAATACACTCAAATCCTCACCAGAAATAGTGAAATGAGAAATGTATTCAATAAATTGTATTCTAAAATTTTCAGGAAATAAATTGTATTTCTTCAATTTTACTACCAGATCTACTTCTCTAGAATATCTGAAATACATAGATGGTTTAACAAGTTTATCAAATAATTGCGGATTCTTGGATGTATACATCTCAAGAAAATCTTTCGAACACCTGTTAGACAAAAATGAAAGAATTGATCTTTCAGCATCCCAGACAGATAGGTATCCGGTTTTAAATGCATCAGATTCTTTATATGAAATCATTTTATCAGCTATAAGTCCGAACTTTGTTTTTGGTATAACAATAGTTTTTTCAAGTCTAACATTTCCACAAGTAATTTGTTCCATCAATCTACCTATATCGGTTCCTATTAGGAATATTTCAAGAAGGTCAGGACTTTTTGTTATAATTTTTGCGTAGGCATCAGCAATAGTAGGATGTTTAAACCTCCATTCCGCAACATCATTTGAAAAGATATATCTTACAATACTCTCATTCATCGATTCCAAAGCTTGTACACAATTACCTATGTCACTACCTAACAACTGAATTGTATTTCGTTCGGCATCACTTACTTCTATTGGACTGTTTAGTTTTCCATTATTCATATAAATCAAACCCAAAGCTGCTTTACTATCCTTGTCGAGTCCTCTAATTACATCTTCTAAAAAGCTTTCCTGCCTTTCTACGAAATGCAGTAACGAATCCTCCGATAAATGGAGATTTTTAGTAAAAATTGGCTCTGCTAATCTTCGTGCTGTTTCGGGTATAAAATGTTTACTTTTTGCAATAGCCGTTAAATACGGTTTTATTTTATTAAGAAATAATGATGGCTGTCTGCCAAGCTTTAAATGGTTATACAAAATTTTCTCTTTTTCTTCTAAAGATAATTTTTGCAAATCTATCACAACCTTGCTTTCATTAAATAATGGAAAAGCTCCTTCTTTAAGATCATTTCGAGCTCTACTGTATATGTAGTCACGTGATGTCATAACAATTTTAATTCCCTGGTTCAACATTGCTTTTATTTGTGGCAAAATGTGATTCCATTGTTTTACTAGATTAGATTCATATTGTGTCACGCCAAATGCGTCATCTATCCAAAAAAACTGATTGGGATCATCCGCATTCCAATGATCAATAATAGACTGTGGATTGTCAAGTTTAAGAGTATATAGTTGCCATTGATCAAGTGCTGCCATCGCTAAGAGAGAGGCAATTGTAGTTTTACCGGCTGCTGGCTCGCCAATAATTAAAACAAAGCCATGTTCGCTCATAGCATCAATTGATTGATCATAAGAAGTTGTAATAACAATCTTTGAAAGGTCATCACGCATTGACGCTAGTAATTGCTTGGCTTGAGAATATGCCCGTGAATCAAGAATTTGGCTTAAATCGCCCAAGCCATATACGCGCGGAACTAAGGCACGCAAACGGTTACTCTCAGTTATTTGCGCAGATATCCAATTATATCCGAAAATTCTCCAAGATTTTACGCCTAGAGATTGAAGCTTCTTTCCAAAACCTATTTCAAATCGTCCTGAAACTCCATAGTTTGTCATTAATATATAGCAATCACAACGACCTTCAAGTACAAGCTTTCCTATCTTACTATACTCATCTTTAAGATCACTAATGTTTAAATTAACATCTGATTTATTTGTGAATTTACACTGTATGATAAATTTGCCTTCAAGATCCTCTTTATCTTTTTGATTCCAAGTACCTGAAAACGCACCATCAATTCCCGCATCGTTACTATCCAGATAACTTGAGACTGTCTGTCCAAAAATTTCTCGTACAATAGTCAGACAAAGTTGTTGAAAATCATGCCATCCCAGACGATATAATTCATACTTTATCATATAATTAAAATTAGTTTTTTGTAAATTTAAATAAAATGATTGGTAAGATTCAATTCGTGGATTTCCAGAAGAATATATCTATCTTTAAAACTAATTTAAATTAAATCATGAAATAAACTTGCAAGTGTGTAATTAAATGAATAATCAGTTCTTTAGTAAATTTAATAACAAATACAGTCATGTTTACTTTTAAGTAAAATCCATTTTTTCAGATTTACGTGGCGTTGCAAAGAAATATTTTTTTAATTATCTATAACAAACTAACATTTTCATAAGTATAGAAAATAATTCAAACGACCATTATCTGGCTCTAATACATTTCTTGCGTAATAAAACCCCCAACATCAGCTGGGAAATATTTACTCTTCAATTTTATATTTCGTAATATCAAAATCGAAATCATATAATTCTTTAGGATGTACATCTAGTGCGATAGCAAACTTTGAGATTGTTTTTAAAGTTAAATTAATTTTGCCCGACTCATATTTACTTATGTCTGCGCTATCAATTCCTGTTATTAATCCTAAAGTTTCTTGAGTCAAAGCCTTTTGTTTTCTAATTACTTTAATTCTTTTTCCAATACCAACTGTGAGATCCTTCAAAATGTCCATCGTAGCTTTATTTGAAAGCAAAATGCAATAAAATCATAAAATTCCTATTGGGATATATCCCAAGTATTAAATATTTTGTTATATTTGCAATACAAGTTACAAGAATGTAGCTTTGCGATAGTTCAAAGAAATATAGAAGCTATTGCTTAGATTCTCGCATTAGAAAACTGGTAATTTTATGTGTACGAGAAGATAAGTAAATGTGCCCACGACTTCGGCGTGGGCTCACTTATCGTACACGGGTATACCAGTGCCTCTAATGCTATAAGTTGAGTTCCACGCTTTTTCTTTTAGGCAAAATGTAATGAGTTAGCATTTTGATGCAAAGAATTCATCTTCTAGATTTAAGCAGTTCCTTCCAGAAATAACATAGCTAAATCCGCTGCTTATGAAAAGAACAAACTCTTTCTCCCGAAAACTAAGCAATCTTCAGTTATACGAACTGCTGAAAAAAGGCAATCCGACCGCTCTGGAACATATTCATCTGCGTTACAAAAGACTTCTTTTCTGGGTTGGATGGCAGGTACTTAAGGATGATTTTGTAGTGGAAACTCTTCTTCAGGATACATTCCTCAAATTGTGGTTACACCGCGACACCATCGAAACGCCTAACCATATTCTTGGCTTTTTACGGTTTGTTATGAAAAGAGATTGTATATCTTATGTCAGTGCACCGAAGAATAAATTCAACCGCTTAATAGCCTCTCTTGAAAGTTTTGAGAATTATCAGGATTATCTTGTGGGTTATGATCCCCTGAATGATAAAGAGAATATCCTCAGTCAGGAATCCGATCAGAAAAAATTCGATGAAGTCAAAAAGGTTTTACCCGTTCTGGACCCAAAAAGAAAGCACCTGATTGAACTTTGCTTGGAATATGGCTTTCAGCACAAACCAATCGCAGAAGCAATGGGAAGCAGTGTGAAAGATATCAGCAATGAGGTGAGCAGAGCCATAAATGACCTTCGGAAAATTCTTAATAGAAGTTCTTTTAAACAGCCACAGGAAAAAGCTCTCTATAATAAAGAACAGTCAGAAAAACTCACTAGTCAACAACTCGATATTTTGAAAAGAAGGTTTGAGCAGAAATCTTCATTTACAGCTATTGCCCGAGAACTCAAATTACCTGAAAAGGAAGTCCAACGTGAATTTCTGTATGCCTATCAATATCTCCAAAATCAAAACACATCTCACATACCTCTTTGAAATGGAAAAATCCACAATTACACTTACCCGAAGAATTCAGCTGCTGATCGATCTTCCTGCAAATGAACAAAAAGAGATGTGGGAGAAACTCTATAGGTATCAGAACCGCTGTTTCCGTGCGGCTAACTTAATTGCTTCCCATCTGTATGTTCAGGAAATGATCAAGGATTTCTTTTACCTAACCGAAGAAATCCAATACAAGCTTGTTGATGCAAACAAAGATGAAATGGGAATATTGACACGTTCACGCATCCATACAACTGCAAGAATGGTCTTTGACCGTTTCAAAGGAGAAATCCCTACCGATATTCTGGGAAGCCTGAACAATACGATTCAATCTACCTTTTCTAAAAACAAAGCCGATTACTGGCAAGGAACAAAATCGCTGAGAAATTTTAAAAAAGACATCCCAATTCCGCTTCCAGTTAAATGCATCAGCAAAATGAAATATAAAGAAGAAAAGAAAGCATTTTGCTTCAATATGTTTGCTATTCCGGTTAAAACGTATTTAGGGAAAGACTTTTCTGACAAGCGGTTGATAATGGAACGTCTATTAAAAGAAGAAATAAAGCTATGCACATCGCAGATCCAGCTGAAAGATGGGAAAATATTTTGGCTCGCCGTATTTGAATTTGAAAAGGAAGAGCACCTTTTAAAACCCGAGATCATTGCGGAAGCTTCTCTTTCTTTGGAACATCCTATCGTAGTAAAAGCAAACAATATGCGAATCAATATTGGTTCGAAAGAGGAGTTTTTGTATCGTAGGCTTGCGATCCAGGCCAATCAAAAAAGGATTCAAAACGGCATCGCCTATGCTCGTTCAGGCAATGGAACAAAACGAAAACAAAAAGCACTGTATAAAACAGAAAATTTGGAGAGCCGATATGTAAGCCATCGGCTTCATTTGTATAGCCGGAAGCTTATCGATTTCTGCATACAGCAACAAGCGGGCACACTTATTCTTAAAAATCAGGAAGACAAGATAGGGATTGCGAAAGAGCAGGAATTCGTGCTTCGCAATTGGAGCTATTATGAATTGCAGACCAAAATAAAATACAAAGCAGAAAAGGCTGGTATCGAATTAATCATTGGATAGTAAAAAAAACGAGGGTGCTTGTACACCCGCAGGGTGAGGTTATGAACACTCACTAAATGCTCTAGTAGTATATACAACGGCGTGGGCTTCTTTTTTGTATCACCTATTATCTGCAGTTATTTTTCATCATCTAAATTAAAGTCATTTAACAAAGATTGTCCGAGTTCTTTATTCCAAAAATCATTATCATTCAAGATTTCTTTTTCTATTTTATTTTGTTGTTCGGCGCTTGGGAATTGCATATTTTCAACAACCTTTATTCTATTTCCTAAAAACGAGCAAATTGGAAAATAAGTTAAATCTTGAGGAATATTTAATATACCTTCTTTTGGATTAATTAGAACATCACCTAATGTATTTTCGTCTCCGTAATTTTTTAGAACTGCCCAAAAAACAAACTTATTGAATTTGCCATAAATTAAAAGGCAAGTTTGTGGTTCGTTATCAACGATAGTCCCATCCATAACTCTAGTTAAGTAGAAATCAACTCCTTTTAAATCTGTTGGATTTTCTTTAATTCTGTCGGTTAGTAATATGCATATTTTGTTAAAGTTTTGTGGAATTGTTTGCTTTAATAAATATTCACGCCATTCTTTTTCAGCTTTTATAATTATATCATAATACCACTTGTGACGAAGATCTTCTTTGTCAAGTTCTGAAATTAAAATCCGCCATAAAAATGAAACTGCAAAATAATAGAGATTTTCATCATATTTTAGAAGGTGAACTCCAGCTAAATACGGCATAAAAATTTTTTCTGCAAACCACTTTTCTCTCTTCGAAAAATCCTGTTCCGCATCTCTACCTAATAAATGTTTTTTTATGCCGTCCTGCATTCTTTTATCAGGCTCAATAAAACTTCTTAAATATTTTGAGCCTGTTTTTTTTGTGTAGTTGATAACAAATTTTGGAAAAATATGACTTTCTTGAAGCTCAGTTTCTAAATGATAAAGTTTACAAATTCCTTTCATAGTTTATTTGTTTGTTTGTTTGTTTGTTACAACTGCAGATAATGTCTTGGATATTTACGATGGTTGGAAAATCGAAGAACAAATCTTCAATTTTGCACAAAAGTTCAATCGAAGAACCACTGGTGAACTTTGCAGTTTGATCCCACTATTGCAAAACTCTTGTTATTAGAAGCAATTATTATAAGTATTTTTCAATTAGTTCTAGAATTTTGTCTTTATCTAAAAAATATACACTTCCTCGTAAGTTTTTAGGAACTTTATGTGCTATTTTATCTTTTGCATTATCAGTAAAGTAACCACTAATAGCTACAATAAAAGTGTTAATTGTTCTTTCTTCATTTGCCGTTATTTCAAAATAAGGAATGGAGAATGCGTCATCTAATTGTCCTACAATTTCATCAATTTCAGAATTGACATTTCCTCTTATATTACCTGCCTTTGCCTGTAACGCAAAATGCCTTAAATTTCCAAAACTTGTAAGTTCTGAAAAAGTAAAATCTTTACCATATTCTCTCGTTCCGTGTGTAAACTTTACATCTAAAAATTGCATTTTTCGTAAAAGAGGTAAGAGAATATCTGTACAGAATAATTTTTCATTTTTTTCATATTCATCTAACCAAATTTTTCCAGACAAAAATCGTTCAGTTCTAAAAATATATTCATTAATTATTTTAGCTTTTTCTTCAATAATTTTTTTTAAGACAAAAGTTTTCTCATTAATTAAAAATCCAATCTCTAATATTTTCCAATCATCTTCTATGTTAAAATCTTCGACAGTAATTGCATTATCATCAATTATAAAGGAATATAATGTACTTAAAAATGTCGAAAGCCCCCATTTTCCTTCCCAATATTTATTTGGTTCTCTACAATTGAAAATCAACTTTATTTCATTAGAATTAGTTTCTTTTACGAGTTCAGATTCATAAAAGAGCGAAGTTTTAAAACCGTCAGGTGAATTAAAAGTTAAAAAAAATGCATTATTAAAATTAATAAAATCAAATTCTAAATTTTCGATTTTTTTAAATTCTTCAAATACAATATTGATAGTCTTATCATCAACATATGATTCTTCATCAAAATCTAAAAAGCTATCACCAATTTTGATTGAAAGGTTTTCTTCGTCTACTTGCATTATGTTGTTAATTATTTCTGTTAAAATCCAAATTACGCATCGCGTCAATCTGATTTATATAACTTTCGTATGCCAATATCTAATGCTAATATAAAATTTATTTTGATGATTTGATTGTTGGATGCTTACAAATGTTTTTTTCTCAAGTTTTCTTTGGATTGATGAACGTTTCGGTTTCTGATAGAGCAAATGCAGATAAATAGATGTTGCTGCTAATACAGAACTTTGAAGTTGCTACGTAGAGCAAATTTTGGCTGATTTTTGTTACAAAGTTGCTTCAACTTAGTATTTTTATTCAATATTTCCCACTCATTTTCCGCCGTATTTTTTTCTTTTCACAAGCAATTTCTTCTCTTTATCTATGTAAATTTCTTAGTGCTTTATCTTTTAAAAAAAATGATTTCCAAAACGAAAAAAAAACGAGTTCCGAAGTTTTTTTTACCCTTTTCGAAGAAAAGGCAAGAGAGTCTAGGTAGTATAAAATGTAAATTTTGTACGTACAAAGACACATCTTGCTATATAACTTTCATAATTTAGAAATTTTATTTAGTCTACTATATATTAGACTAATGGGTATAGATGATTTTATTCCAGTTTCGGTCTTTTAATAATTGGAAGATTAGTCAGCGAAGAACTTTTGTAAGAGTGTGAAAACTCAAGTGTATTCATATTTTTTTCAAGAGTAGATTGCCAATTCAAAATAGGTCTTCCTAATGAATTTTTCCAATCTGCTTCATCCCATTTCTGAAATTTTTGAATCAATAAATCATCTAGCTTTTCTGTATAGTCTTTTAACGTTTTTGCAAAATCCATAAACTGTTTTAGGTTAGGATATTTGGAAGATGAATTATTAACAAAACTTTCTGGCTCCAGAATCTGATCTAATTCTTCAATCGGGTCTTCCATTATTTCGTCAGTTTTTGGTGTAACTTTTGGCAATTCATTCCCTTTTAAAATGAAACGATTCGGAAAACCACGATTTCTATTATAATCTAAAAGTCCTAAAAGTTTAAGCTTATTTTTCGCAGTAATAATAGTTTGTCTGGAAAGCCCGAGTTCACTTGCCATTTGATAGTCTGATAATACAATTTCATTTCGCAGATCTTCACATTTGTAGAGGATAAAAGTAAAAACAGCTATAGTATTTGCACCAATTTTATTTTTTGAATTTAAATCAAAAATTTTTTGAAATAAGTTTACTTCAGAAGTTTTGGAATTTTTCATCGCTTAAATCTTGGTTTAAATTGATTTTTAACTTCATTGGTTTGTTGATTAAGATATTCATTCAAATCTTTAAAATCTAAATATAAAACCCGACAATCTTCCGCATTTTGTATTTCACTACTAATGATTTCAACAGCACGATTTCCAGCTTCATCATTATCTAAATAAAGCTCCACTTTTTCATATTTTCCGAGTGAATTTTTAATATTATGAATCATAGAAACAGAATTCAAAATGAGATAATCGGAAGATTCTTTTTCTAAATTTTTAAATGAAATAAAATCAAAAAAGCCTTCGAAAATTCGTACTGAATTTGAATTGTTTTTAATTGTCGAAATATCTTTTTTGCCCAAACATATTTTGGAATATTTATTTCGGATTTCGTATCCTCCTGAATCATTTTTAAAACCAATTCCGAAATAATTTTTGTCATTCATCCGGTAATGAATTTCCTTTAAGAATTCGGTTTGGTTTTCAACTTTTCTTTCTTTTAAATATTCCAAAAGTGCAGGATGCTGAACATTTTCAATTTTAATGACCTCATAGTTTTTAGATTTTTTTTCTTGTATAAGATTTGAAAAATTTTGCTGATGAGAAGAAGAGAAATTCTGATTTTCTGCCCAAAGTAAAACTTCACTTACTGATGCATTCAAATATTTTTTCATAAAAGCGACATTGTTTCCGCCAATCCCTTCAGAGTGTAAATACCAATAGTTTAGATTTTTATTAATTTTAAAAGAGGCGTGGTTCTCTTTGGCAAATGGATTGAGAAACCACGCTTCTTTTTCCGATTGTTTCGTTGGAAGGTGTCCGAGAGAAAGGAGGACTTCTTCCAACGGGATTTTATTAAATTGCTTGCAGTTCATTTGTATATTTTCTATGTTTTTTTTTAAAAGACTTACCTAATTGCCAAAACATTGATAATCAAAATATTAAACTCAATTCCCCATCTTACCATAAAATACCTACTTACCATAATTTTATATTATAGGTAATTCAGGTAGTTTCAAAATAATTGGACATACCTTAATAATAAATTGGTTTTCAAATATTTAAAAGATTTAGGTAATTAGGTAAATGATTATATAGTATTAAAATTAATTTGCGATTTTCGACCGAATGAGGTAACCGTAAATTTGCCTTTGCGGATGTTTAACTCTGGGAAATTTGAAAGACGACAAAGCTCTTCCAATTTTCAAATGGTTGAGGCGAATTCCGTGAGAATTAAGATCAATCATCACTTCGGTGGCGGTTTTAAATTCTTCCAGATTGTCAGATGCTACATAGAATTTACTCACCATTTCCTGTTCTAAAGTCATTTGTGTGAATCGCTCATTGCGTTTTTCGTTTTCCGAAATATCTGCTAAAGTCAGTTCAGGATTGTAATTTTCTCGTTTGTAAGCATTGAAATAAGCTTGAGCCCAAACCTTATCAATATCAATTTCAGATGAATAATTGAAGTTGATCTTCTCGATGACTTCAAAAATAATCCAACGAACACTTCCGGATTCGTCTGTTAGAAAGTCTGTTTTGTTGGTAGAACCTACGAAACTGCAAATTCTTTCCAGATATTCGGCTTTCCTTGCATAAGGCAATCTTTCATTAATGTGCGTTTTTGAGATCATCGCTTTCAAAGAATTGATGTCAGTTTTTGCCAAAACCGAAAGTTCATCTAAATTGATAATCAAATTTTTGCACAATTTGATTCTGCTATCTTTATCCAAACCAATATCTTCCGAGAGGTAATTCGTTAGTTTTTTAGGAATAAAAAATCTTAAAAATGTTGACTTTCCACTATTCTGAATGGTATTTGCCAAAACCAAACAATGTTTATTGATTTTCTCTTTTTCTAAAGCACAAAAAACCGCTCTGGTAAACCATTTTTCAACGTGATACAAAAATTTTCCATCATCGTTAGTCTTCACATAACTGCATAATTTTGCGATATGATCTTCGCCATCCCAATCCTCCAAACTTTCAATATATTCTGAAATAGGATTATACTGTTCTATCAAATGGCTTCTGACCAAAATCTCCAATTTATTAATCGGTATATTAATTCCAGATTGAATGAGCTCTATATACAGTGAGTTTAAATTTAGATCTGCCCATTTTTTATCTTGTATCAGCTTGATTTCAAACTCCAGAGAGATTGTGTTAAATCTTAATGAATACTTCGAATTGAGATAATTTAGAGTGCGATCAAAAATAGTTTTGCCTTCTGTACCATTTTGATACAGAGAGTTTTTCTCTTCCATAAAAACATCTGGGTATTGTGGAAACGGAAACAAATAATTATTATATTTGTACCTTACTTCCAAGTAAAACAAAGATTTTAAGCCTAACTACTGCTATAGTTAGGCTTTATTTTTTGCGTAAAGAAAATTCTATCGCTTCTTGTTGAATTTCATCATTTGATTTATGGCTGTTTTTTAACAACCATTCGTCAATTTTTTTGCGTTCAAAAAAAAGAACTTTCCCGTTGGGTTTGGAAAAAGGAATACTGTGCGAATGAACTAATTTGTAAATGTAGGATTTCTTGAATCCCGTATAATCTGAAAGTTCTTCGACGTTCAGAATTTCCTTTAAACCGAAAATATGTTTTTCAATTCGGTTGAGTTTGTGCAGAATGATTTCGTTATTTTCCATTGCTTTCGTTTAACAAATTTAATGAAGCAAAAGTCACCATAGAAAACCATAAAAACAATATTATCAATTACTTAAAGGCGAAATAAGAATGATTTGGATTAATCTGGAATTTCAAAAGTCTAAATAAGAATAATCTGGATTAAAATAGATTCAGTACAATTTTACAAACTAAAATTTTATTCTATCTAAAAATATATTTTTACAGTTCGATATTCAGTTCCGGGATAATCTCAGCGGCTTCTTTCATTTTGCTATCCACAATTTTTGCATAGATCTGTGTCGTTCTCAATTCTCGATGTCCCAATCTTTTGGAAACTGTGTAAATATCTGCACCATTTTCCAAGAGTAAGACAGCATTCGTATGTCGAGCTGAATGAAAAGTAATATGTTTGGGAACCGCAGCGCGATTGCACCAACGGACGATTTCAGTATTGTAGGTCATTCCATATCTCAAACCTTTGAAAACTTTCTCTAGTGGATCTTGTCTTTCTCCTAACAAGTCTCTGGCTTGTTTTGATATATATAGATATTCTACGCCATCAGTTTTTTCTTGTCGGAAATTAACTCTTGAAATATCACCTTCATCACGAACTTCTTTCCAAATCAAAGAACTGATATCTGACCAACGTAATCCGGACAAGCAAGAAAAAAGAAAAGCTTTCTTTAATACCGGATACTTACATTCTGCTTTGGCTAAACGTTGCAACTCGTCAAAAATCAGATATTCTCTTTGGCTTTCAGCTTGTTCAAATGATTTTATTTTTGACGCATAATTGATCGTCAAATAGCCATTATCGAAAGCACTTCGAAGTGCAGCTTTAAATTTGTTGAAATATGAATATTTGGAATTTTGAGAAAGTGGAATTTCACTTTTAGTAAGAGCATCTTTCTCAAAATATCGGTGAACTTTTTTGACAAATCTCTCATCAATTTCATCGAAAGTCATATTCTTTGAAACTATCTTTTTTAGATGTTGTAAAGTAGAATACCAGTTTCCATAATTATTAGAAGAATCTTGCAGTCGTTTTTCATCTGTTAACTCCTCAAAATATGTCAAAAAAGTTCTTTTACTTTTCACCGTATCTTTTAAGTCGTAACGTCCTTGGACATATTCAGCTTTTTTGATTGCCAAAATACTTTCAGCGAGAGCCATAGTTTCTTTATTCTCTTTTTTTTCTTTGGGCGTTTTAGGATCGGGGTGCAAATACAGTTTCAAATACTCGAAATCTCGCAAATGAATTCTTTTTCCTTGTACATTGGTGGAAGAACCTTTGTAATACTCAATGAAAAGACTAATCCTTCCATCAGCTAAATTTTTCTGTTTTAAAGTGATATTCATACATTTTATTTGAGGTGTACATTTGTACACCTTTTGTACTACTTTTCGTAGCTCAAGGTGTACTACAGGTGTACAAATATATAAATAAACTCCAAAAAGAGAAAATAAAATTTTTATAAATAACTGATAATCAAATAAAAGAAAGAAAAAGAAACCAAAGAAAAGCTAAATTATTTCCCGATACAAAACTTACTAAAAATATTACCCAACACTTCATCATTGCTGAATTCCCCAGATATTTCTCCAAGATATTCCAAAGCGTTGCGGAGCTCATACGCTAGAAGTTCGGTTGTAATTTGTGAAGTGACTGCTTCTTCAACTTTATTGACAGATTGCAAAGATTTTTGCAAAGCCTCATAATGACGCTGGTTGGTTATCACCACATTGCCTTCTTCGGATTTCATATGTTCAATATGTGACGACAACTCGTTTTTAAGGTCTTGAATATTCTGATTTTCAACAGCTGAAATTTTTATAAAATCAAAGTCAGCAGAGATAGATGATCTGAAAATCTGTTCAACATTCTCATATTGAGCAGGAACTATTTCATCAATCTTTGTAGCACAGATAATCAACTTCAAATCTTCTCTCAAAAGCGATTTTATCATTTCAATATCTTCTGAGAAATCCTTCGTTCCGGCATCTGCCAGATAAACTAAAATCTCAGCATTTTCTACTTTTTCTTTAGCTTTTTTTACACCGATTGCTTCAATCTCGTCAACAGTATCACGCAAACCGGCTGTATCAATCAATCGGAAAGCGTGTCCTTTGATGTGCAGAATCTCCTCAATTGTATCTCTCGTAGTTCCGGCAATGTTACTTACAATCGCTCTTTCTTCCTTTAACAAAGCATTCAAAAGTGTGGATTTTCCAGCATTAGGTTTTCCAATAATTGCGACAGCTGTACCGTTTTTAATAGCATTTCCGTATTGGAAACTTTCTATCAAAGAACTTAATTTATCTTCAATTTTTTTTAATAGCGATATTAATGCGGTTCGGTCTGCAAACTCCACATCTTCTTCGGCAAAGTCAAGTTCCAGTTCAATGAGTGAAGTGAAATTCAATAAATCATTTCTCAAAAAAGAAATCTCGTTTGATATTCCGCCTTTAAGTTGATTTAATGCTACTTTTCGTGAGGCTTCATTTTCAGAAGCAATTAGATCCGCAATAGATTCAGCCTGAGAAAGATCGATTCGGCCATTCATAAACGCCCGCATTGTGAATTCTCCTGCTTTCGCCATTCTTGCACCGTTTTTAATCAAAACTTCAAGTACTTTTTTCCCGATGTAAGGCGAACCATGAAAAGAAATCTCAACCGAATTTTCTGTGGTAAAGGTTTTCGGAGCGTGAAAAACAGAAATCATTACCTCATCAATCGTTTCATTTTCATCTCTGATAAAGCCATAATGAACCGTGTGAGAATCTACTTTTTCCAGATTTTTCCCTTCAAAGATTTTGTTGACAATTTCAAATGATTGATTTCCGGAAACTCTGATGATTCCAATAGCTCCAATTCCGTTAGCCGTTGCCAGCGCACAAATAGTATCCTGATTCATAAATGCAAAGTTACGGGTTTTACTTTATTTTTTGATGAATCAAATATCTTGTTGTTGGATAATAAAAAAGACCAGAATAAATCTGATACTTTTCATGATAAGGATTGAATTAACACTTTAATAACTCCAAAAACTCCATTGTTCACCATTATAAACAGCAAGTGTTTTAAGTGGACCATTTGATAATAAAACCATTGTTCCAGGAGCAGGATTGATGATGTTTTGATAGGAAGTTGCAATTGGCAAAACCATAGCTTTGGTCGTAGATTCCAGAACCAAAATTCCATCTGCTGAGGAAGAACTACTACCGATAATTACCTTTGAATTGGCATTATCTCTTGCTGGCGGCTGAATACTGAGATAAGAAGTTGCGTTTGCTGGCTGAACACTCAGATCTATCCAAGACGTTCCATTGTAATATTTTGCTTTTGCAGAGGTTGCCGTAGATGCATCGAAAATAATACTGCCAGGCGTTGTAATAGCTGTTTTATCCGTCACATATGGTAGAATCAGTCCGCGATTTCCCGCATTAGAAAATTCCATTAGAACAGAAGTTTTATCCACTGCACTTCCTACTGCATCACCAAAAATGACCTGCGCAGCTATATTGTTCTTAAAAGCCATAAGAACAATTAACATAATTAATTTTTTCATTTTTAAGGGCAAGTTTTTCTGTTGAAACATTTCCATCCTACTGAGGAATTTACATAAACTTTCAAACAGTTTTCTGTGGTATCATAAACCATCATACCTTCTACAGGATTGGTAATATTGGCAAGCCCGGCAGTCGAGACTCTGGTTGGGACAAATGCTTTTTTGTTTGATTCCAATGCTAGAAAACCTCCTTTTCTCACCATTGGCCAGTTATCCGCAGTAGCTCCTGCTCTTCCTTGAGAAGTAATTCCGGTTCTGGTATCCTGAACAGTTCCCGAGGTAACTCCATTTTCCAGACAGTAAAGAGACAAAGAATTGGTACTGTAAGCAGAGAAAGCAACATCACTATCTCCAGATAAAACTTGAACAAATTTCACAGCACTTGTATAATTGGATGAAGTAATACCGAAATCGCTCAGCTTGAATGTTAAAACCCTCACATCTCTAGTCGTTCCGGAAAAACCAGATCCTGTATTGTAATTATGAGGACAATTTCCTGCAAAAT
>Ga0308163_10000725_pt1 | contig 47499 bp, 43 predicted proteins | sample PhyTR1_FD_201037 | JGI IMG/M metagenome (GOLD analysis project Ga0308163, IMG submission 201037) | Phyllosphere microbial communities from UC Gill Tract Community Farm, Albany, California, United States - DLSLT.R1 | ecosystem: Host-associated > Plants > Phyllosphere > Unclassified | place: USA... | reverse complement strand
CCGGGGCCCAAGTTGCCGGTGTACCGGCGAAGCACGCAAAACTTGGGCCCCTGCCTCCGCAGGGGCGACGTTTCATCCACCAACACAGGACCTTGAATGAAACTCTCCGCTCTCGCCGTTTCCCTGATGCTGACTTTCGGCTCGGCCTCCGCTGCCACCCCGGCGCCGACGAAACCCTTCACCTGGGAGAACGCGACCGTCTATTTCCTGCTGACGGACCGCTTCAACAACGGCAACCCGGCCAACGACCTCGCCTACGGCCGCAAGCATGACGCCGCCACCGCGCGCGGCTACATGGGCGGCGACCTGGCCGGCGTGACGGCAAAGATCAAGGAGGGGTATTTCACGGACCTGGGCGTGGATGCGATCTGGATCACCCCGCCGGTGGAGCAGATCCACGGTTCCACCGACGAGGGCACGGGTAAATCCTACGGCTTCCACGGCTACTGGGCCAGCGACTTCACCGCCGTCGACGCCAACCTCGGCACCGAGCAGGACCTGCACGACCTGGTCGACGCGGCCCACGCGCGCGGCATCCGCGTGCTGCTGGACGTGGTGATGAACCACACCGGCCCGGTCACCCCCGAGGACCCGGTGTGGCCGGCGGGCTGGGTGCGCACCGATCCGCCGTGCGGCTTCAAGACCATGCGCACCACGGTCGAGTGCACGCTGGTGAGGAACCTGCCCGACATCCGCACCGAGAGCAATGCCAGGGTCGACCTGCCGCCGGCGCTGGTGGCCAAGTGGAAGAAGGAAGGGCGCTACGAGCGCGAGGTGAAGGAGCTGGACGACTTCTTCAAGCGCACCGGCTACCCGCGCGCGCCGCGCTACTACCTGATCAAGTGGCACGCCGACTGGGTGCGCAAGTACGGCTTCGACGGCTTCCGCGCCGACACCGTCAAGCACACCGAGCCGGGTCCGTGGAAGGAACTCAAGACGGTCGCCGGCGCCGCTTACGAAGACTGGAAGCGCGCCAATCCGGGCAAGAAAGTCGCGGGCGACCTGCCGTTCTTCATGACCGCCGAAGTCTACGGCTACTCGGTGCGCAGCGGCCGCGAGTACACCTACGACGACGGCAACAAGGTGGATTATTTTGCCAACGGCTTCGACAACCTGATCAACTTCACGCTGCCGCGCGACGCGCGCCAGGGCTACGAGCAGGTGTTCAACGATTATTCGAAGCTGCTGAACGGCCCGCTGAAGGGCGTCTCGGTGCTGAACTACCTCGATTCGCACGACGACGGCAATCCGTACGACGCCATGCGCACGCGTCCGCTGGAATCGGCCAACAAGCTGCTGCTGGCCCCGGGCGCGGCCCAGATCTACTACGGCGACGAGACCGCGCGCGTGCTGAAGATCGACGGCGCGGAAGGCGACGCCAACCTGCGCTCCTTCATGAACTGGGACCAGCTGAAAGCCAACACGCGGGTGGGCCTGTACGGCGTGGCCGACGTGCACGACCACTGGTCGCGCCTGGGCCGCTTCCGCCATGCGCATCCGGCGGTGGGTGCCGGCGTGCACCAGATGCTGGCCGCCAGCCCGTACACCTTCAAGCGCACCTATGAAAAGAACGGCGTCACCGACCGTGTCGTGATCGCGCTCGACCTGCCGCTGGACCGCGCGGTGCCGATCTCGGTGGCCGGCGTGTTCACCGACGGCCAGACCGTGCGCGACGCCTATACCAACCAGACCGCGGTGGTCAGCGGCGGCAAGGTGCAGTTTGCCACGCGCGCGCCGGTGGCGCTGATTTCGCAGAACTGAGGGCAGACGCAGGCGCCGGAAAGATCGGCTAGACTCGCAGGCATCGCAACCCATCAAGGAAGCACCATGCCTGCACCAGCACGACTTTCCGCGCTCCTGTCGACCGTTGTCTTCTGCGCGGCGGCGCACGCCGCCGAACCCGCCTACGGCCCCGAGCTGGAAGGCTTCGACTATCCCTATCCGGTGCAGCAGTACCGCTTCACGTCCCAGGGCGTGCAGCTGCACATGGCCTACATGGACGTCAAACCGGCCACGCCCAACGGCCGCACCGTGGTCCTCCTGCACGGCAAGAACTTCTGCGGCGCGACCTGGCAGGGCTCGATCGACGCGTTGACCAAGGCCGGCTACCGCGTGGTGGCGCCGGACCAGATCGGCTTCTGCAAGTCGAGCAAGCCCGGGCACTACCAGTACAGCTTCCAGCAGCTGGCGGCCAATACCCACGGGCTGCTGGAATCGATCGGCGTGAAGAACGCCACCATCCTCGGCCACTCCACCGGCGGCATGCTGGCGGTGCGCTACGGCCTGCTGTACCCCGACCAGACCGAGCAGCTGGTGCTGGCCAACCCGATCGGCCTGGAAGACTGGAAGGCGCTCGGCGTGCCCTCGCTGGGCGTGGACAAGTGGTACGAACGCGAACTCGGCCAGAGCGCCGACAAGATCCGCAACTACGAGAAATCGACTTATTACGTCAATCAGTGGAAGCCCGAGTACGAACCCTGGGTGCAGATGCTGGCCGGGATGGTCCGGGGGCCCGGCAAGCAGATCGTCGCCTGGAACTCGGCCCTGCTGTACGACATGATCTACACGCAGCCGGTGGTGTACGAGTTCCCGCTCCTGAAGATGCCGGTGCTGCTGCTGATCGGCACCAAGGACACCACTGCCATCGGCAAGGACGCGGCGCCGGCCGAGCTGCGCCCGAAGCTGGGCAATTACGCCGAGCTGGGCAAGCGCGCCGCCAGGGCGATCCCGCATGCGACGCTGGTCGAATTCGGGAACATGGGGCATGCGCCGCAGATGCAGGACCCGGCGGCATTCCACGCGGCCCTGCTGAAGGGACTGGCGGCGAAGTAGGCATCACCTGCACGTCGTCCGCGCTTGCGCGGGGACGACGATCGTGGGTAGAACGCCGCATGGGGTGATTTCCCCTTTTTAGTGCAATTCATTCAATGGTATCCTTGGTGCAATAAGGGAATCCTTCCCAATCGAGACACCAATGACCACCCAGCCCGACACTTCCTCCAAGCACACCCGTGCCGCCTACAGCGACGGCCCGCGGCTCCTGGCCGACATCGGCGCCACCCATGCGCGCTTTGCCCTGGAGGCCGCGCCGGGTGTGCTGCGCAACGTGGCGGTGCTGCTGTGCGACGACTACCCGGGCATCGTGCCGCTGCTGCAGGCCTATCTGGAGCAGGCGAACCCGGGCCGCATCAGCCACGCGGCCTTCGCGCTGGCCAATCCGATCAGCGGCGACTTCATCCGCATGACCAACCGCGACTGGCAGTTCTCGACCGACGAGGTGCGCCGCACGCTCGGCCTGAACACGCTGCTGATCGTGAACGACTTCACCGCGCTGGCGATGGCGCTGCCGGGCTTCAAGCCGGAAGACCTGATGCAGGTCGGCGGCGGCACGCCGCAGGCCAACGCGGTGGCCGGCGTGCTCGGCCCCGGCACCGGCCTGGGCGTGTCCGGCGTGATCCCGACGGTCGACGGCTTCGTCACGCTCGGCAGCGAGGGCGGCCACGTCAACTTCGCGCCGAGCGACGAGCGCGAGTTCGCGATCCTGCAGTACGCCTGGCGCGAATGGCGCCACGTGTCGAACGAGCGCCTGATCTCCGGCCCCGGCATGGAAATCATCTACCGCGCGCTGGCCCAGCGCAACGGCGTCGAGGCGCCGCTGCGCAGTTCGGCCGAGATCATCAACGGCGCGCTCGAGCAGCGCGACGCGCTGTGCCTGGAAGTGCTGGAGTGCTTCTCCGGCATGCTGGGCAGCGCCGCCGCCAACCTCGGCGTGACGCTGGGTGCCTTCGGGGGCATCTTCATCGGCGGCGGCATCGTGCCGCGCATGGGCGAGTGGTTCAAGAGCTCGCCGTTCCGCACCCGCTTCGAGGCCAAGGGCCGCTTCACCGAATACCTGGCGCAGATCCCGACCTACGTGATCATGACGCCCAATCCCGCCTTGTACGGCGTGTCGACGATCCTGTCCGAGCACCTGCGCAACCGCAGCGGCGCCAACACGCTGATGGAGCGCGTGCAGAACCTGCAGCACGAGCTGTCGCCGGCCGAGCAGCGCGTCGCCAGCCTGGTGATCGAGCATCCGCGCAAGGTGCTGTCCGAGCCGATCGCCGAGATCGCGAAGCTGGCGGACGTGAGCCAGCCGACCGTGATCCGCTTCTGCCGCTCGCTGGGCTTTTCCGGCCTGGCCGACTTCAAGCTGAAGTTCGCCGGCAGCCTGACCGGCACCATCCCGGTCCGCCACAGCCAGGTCCGCATGACCGACAGCACGCACGACCTGTCGGCCAAGGTCATCGACAACACCGTGTCGGCGATCCTGAAGTTCCGCGACCAGCTGGACGTGAACTCGATCGACCGCGCGATCGAGATCCTGCGCCGCGCCAAGCGCGTCGAGTTCTACGCGATGGGCAATGCGCGCGTGGTGGCGCTGGACGGCCAGCACAAGTTCTTCCGCTTCCGCATCCCGACCACGTCCTACGGCGATTCGCACCTGTTCTCGCTGGCCGCCGAGCTGCTCGGGCCGGGCGACGTGGTGATCGCGATCTCGACCACCGGCCAGCTGCCCGAACTCCTGAGCGCGGTGGACATCGCCCGCGCCGCCGGCGCCGATGTCATCGCCATCACCAGCAGCAAATCGGCGCTGGCGCGCAAGGCCAGCATCTGCCTGGCGGTGGACCACAGCGAGGACTCGACCACCTTCCTGTCGATGATTTCGCGGATCCTGCAGCTGCTGCTCATCGACATCATGGCGGTTGGGATCTCGCTGGGCCAGAACGACAACGGCCACGAGACCGGCCGGGAGGGCGACAGCGAGCGCCGGCGCCTGCTGATCTCGCACCTCGATATCTGAGCCTGAAGGCGTTGCCGGACCCGCTCAGCCGGCCGGCTGCGCGGGATGGCCGGCCAGGTGATCGGCGATCCTGCGGTCCAGCACGGGCTGCCATTGCGCCGGCATCACCGCCAGCACCATCTGCTCGATGCGCGCGATTTCCGTCAGCTGCGCCGGATTGCGCGTGACTGCCCTGGCGGCGCGGTTCCACATGTAGATCCGGGCCAGGTCGTCCGGCCTGAGCACCCCGGTCCCGGGGTCGGGTTCGGCATTGGCATACAGGATCGCGGTCGGCAGGTAGGCCGGCGCGTAGCCTTCGCGGGCGGCGCTTTCGAGCCAGAACAGGGCCCGCGCCGTGTCGGCGTCGCCGCCCTGGCCTTCGCCGAGCATCACGCCGAGCCGGAACTGGGCTTCGTGCAGGTGGCGTTGCGCGGCCTGCTCGTACCAGTAGCGGGCGAGCCGCAGGTTCTGCGGGACCAGCGTGCCTTCGCGGTAGTAGTCCGCCAGGCGCAGCATGGCCGGCGGCGATTCGGCCTGCGCGGCGGCCGTGCACAGCGCCAGGCCTTGCCCGGCATCCCTGGGCACGACCCTGCCTTCGATGTACAGTGCGCCGGCGGCGCAGGCCGCGTAATGGATGCCCGACGCCGCGGCCTTGCGGTACCACCGGTCGGCGGCCGGCCCATTCACGGCGCGGCCGATGCCTTGCGCCAGGCAGTCGCCCAGGAATTGCTGGGCAGCCGGCACGCCTTGCTGCGCGGCGCGCTCGAACCAGGCACAGGCCGCAGCCGGATTCGCGGGACGGCCCCAGCCTTCGCGTTCGAACAGTCCCAGCGTAAACTGGGCCAGCGGCAGGCCGTCATGCCGTGCGAATTCCCGGTAGGCGGCCGTGTAGTCCCGTGCGGCCAGCGCAGCCTGCGCCGGCTTGAGCGCAGTGTCCGCAGGGCGCGGCGCAGCCTGCACCTGGACTTGCGCTGCCAGGAACAGGGCGGCACCGATGGCGGCGAGTCGCAACATGGCCGTCAATCCCTGCTCGGGAAGATCCCGCTGATGGCGATGTAGTAGGGCATGACCACATAGGGCTGCATCAGCGGCAGGTCCGCATTGCTGCCGATGACGCCGGTGCTGCCGTTGGCGACGCCGTTGCCCGACAGCGTCGTGGTGGCGTAGCCGGCGATCGACACCGGGGCGGTCACGCCCTGGCCGACGGTCAGCGACAGGGTGCCGCCGATCGACGCGGCGCCCAGCGACACATCGGGCGCGGTGCTGCTGTACAGGTTGCCGGCGGCGCCAGGCGCTTTGCCGAGGTATTTCCCGGCCGGCGAAGCCGATCCGTTCGTGCCCGACGAGCCCTTGAGGGTAAGGCCGCTGGCGGCGCCGGTGATCGCCAGGCCCGACAGGTTGGCGGTGCCGCTCAGGCCGGTCGTGGTGGTGGTGGCAGTCACGCCGTTCACGGCGACGGGCAGGTTGGTGATCGGCATGGCATGCGCCGGTAACTGCGCCACCGTCAGCTTGACGGCGGCGCTGCCGCCCACCGTGCCGGTCGGGAAGGTGCCGGGGCTGTAGCCGACGACGACCCGGCCGCGCAGGTCGGGCAGCTTGAACGTGCTCTGTCCATCGCCGCCGTAGGTGGTGCCGATCAGCGCGAACAGGGCCTGGTACTGCTGGATCTGCATGGTCTGGCCGGCAGCCAGCACATAGGTCGAGTTGATCCCCTGGTACTGCTCGCCGCTGAGCGCCATCATGCAGATGCTGGCGATAAACGGTTCGCTGTCGCAGGCATGCGCCGGCAAGGTCCAGCCGGCCATGCCGCATCCGGCCATCAAGGCGGCCAGGGTGGCCTTTGCCTTGCTCGTGTTCTTCATCATCGTTATCTCTTTCGGCAGCGCATTGGTGCGCGGTTGATCAGCGGGAACAGTCCCTGCTGCAAGCCAGAATAAGCAAAAGTGGAAAGTTGGTCCATGGAAATAAATACTTTCTTCAAAAACTGTTGTGCGGAACCGATGCCGGCACAATAGTCCTTGTTTGAAAGCCGATCCCGCCGTTTTCCCACTTATTGAACATGCACCGGCAACAATCACGCTGTTGTCCGGCTTACAGCTTGATACGTCTCTTACAGCATCCTGGACTGCTTTTTCCCCGTATCGCTGACACACTGTGGCCATACGTACAGAGCGCGCGATCAACGCGCGTTAGCATGGGTCATCAAAAATGAACGAGGAGAAGAGAACATGAAATTCGCTCACCGCACCATCACCCGCATTGCCGCCGTCTTCGCCCTGGCGGCTGCCGCCACCTCGGCCTATGCCCAGCACGGCGACCCGCGCGGTTTCGACGACGGCTACCGCGCCGGTCAGCAGGACGCCCGTGACGACCGCCGTGACGAGCGCCGCGGCCCGCCGTGGGCCCGCATCCGCATCCTGGAAGCGGAATACGGCGCGCGCGGCAGGATGTGCGATGCGCGCCGGGCCGTGCGCCATGAAGTCGAGCGCAACCGCGGTTCGATCAACGTCGGCAACCAGCTGTGCGGCGATCCGGCCAACGGCATGCCGAAGCGCCTGCGCGTGGTCTACCGTTGCGACAACAGCGGCCCGGCACGCGTGACGGCGCGCGAAAACGAGCGCCTGCGCCTGCGCTGCAGCCGCTGAATCCAGGGCTCTTGAAACACGAAAGCCGCGCACTGTGAGGTGCGCGGCTTTTTATTATCTGCGTTCAGGCTGCAGGATCAGGGCTGGCGCGGTGCCAGGCGGTCCGCGGGCGCGACCGGGAACGGCGCGCCGAGCACCGTGGCGCCGCCGCGCGTCTGGTTCTGCGCCTGGCATTTGTGCGTGCACACGGTGGCCGGCGGCGCGACCTCGGTGGCGTCCTCGCCCATCACCTGGCCCATGCGCCCGCCGCTGGCCACCGACCATTGCGACACGCCGCCGCAATGCTGGACCTTGGCCGTGGCGCCGGTGCGGGTCACGATATTGTTGGTGCACAGCGGCGCGGCGATGCGGTCGGCGAACTGCGGGCTGTCGCGGCCGACGAACTTGGGCGAGTAATCGTTGCCGAAATTGATGCGCGGCGCGACCGTCAGGGTAGTGTCCTTGTAGGGCACCGTGTCGCCTTCGCGGTTGCGGAAGTTGCGGTTGTCGAAGTAGAAGGCGCTCTGCGCCAGTTTGTGGGTGAACACGGTGCGGGTGTCGTCGGCGCGCGCCACTTCCATCTGGAAGATGCCGCCGTTGGCGCAGTCCTTGGCCTGGATCTTCATGGTCACGCCGGGACCGCTGCGGGTCAGGACGATGTCGGCGGACGAACTCAGTTCGACGCTCACGCTGCCGTTCAGGACAAGGCCGCGGTGATCCGGCATCTTGCTCTCGAAGACCGGCGTGACGCGGCCGCCGGTGATGTCGATCTGGTTGGCCGCGCCGGTCATGGTGTAGTTCAGGACGCCGAAGGTCGCGGCATCGACGTCGAACTGCACGTAGCGGCCTTGCACGCGGAAGGTCGATGCGACGCCGCCGGCGGCAACGGTCGCGCTCTGGGCGCCCGATTTGCCGAGCACCGTGAAACCGCCGTTCTCGCAGCCGGCGGAATCGGCTGCAGATGCTTGTTGCGCAAACAGCGAGAGGCCGACGCAGGCCGCCACCATCCAAGTCTTCATGATTCAGGATCCCCAGAGTGAATTGATCGTTATGATGTATTGCATATTGATTGTACTCAACTGTAAATACAAAAGATATGTAAAGACATCACTGTCGCCAATCCGCCTTCTCGGGTTGCTGTGGTCCGACGGTCCGCTTACTTCTGCGCCGCCCAGCGACGGCAGCTTTCCACGCTGCGCGCCGGATTCGATCCCCACTCGGACGTGTCGATCGCCGTCCCCAGTTCGCCCAGCAGCCTGCCCGTGGTGGCCTTGTCCTTGGCGATGCAGGCGATGAAGGCGTAGCGGTTGCGGAACATCGGGCTGCCGGGGTAGCGGGCCAGCAGGTCGTCGTAGCCCTGCCGGATCTTGCGCCAGTCGGCATGGGTGTCCTGGAACAGGGTGTAGCCGTACTGGTTGATCGCGGCCGAGGCGTACAGGCGCGCATACATCCCCATGCCGAAGCGCGCCCGCGTCTGTGCGGTGACCTGGTTGATGTAGGCGTCGAGGACGTCGGCATTGCCGCCCCACTTGGGCAGCAGCGTCCCCATCACCTGGAAGGTGAGATCAAGGTCGTCGGGATTGCGCTTCAGGCCATCGTTGGCGATCGCTGCCATCTGCTCGCTGGGCCAGCCCAGGCCGCGGCCGATCCTGAGCAGCACCAGGTGCGCCGAACTGTCGGTCAGGGCGACGTCGCCATGCGCCTTCAGATAATTCGCGGCGCGTTCCAGGTAGGCGTGGAAATCCTTCCATGCCTCCCGTGGCACATCCTTCACATAGCCGCCGCCGCGGTAGGACCAGCCATGCTCGGTCAGGGCCTTGGCTGCAGGATGTGCGCCAGCGCGGAGTCGGGGTGCTCGGTCGCCCAGCGCAGCGTGAGGGCGTCCAGCTCCTTCAGGTAGGCTTCGGTGTCGTCGACATCGTTATCGAACACGCTGTCGATGCCGTCGCGGTACAGGTTCAGCTGCGATTGACCGTCCGGCGCAATGCTGCGGCCGGGCTGCCTGAACAGCGCATTCTGCCGTTCCAGCTCCTTGAAGTCGCCGTTCCACAGCGCTTCCTGGGCCGCGGTCTTGATCGGGGATTCGGCCGCTTCGGCCGCTTTGGCCGGTTCTGCCGCCGGCGCGCGGCCGCTCAGGATCAAGACCGCCGCCGCGGCCGACAGCAGGATGCGCATTCTCATTCGCTGGACTCCATGCACGGTGAGCCGGACCGGCTCAGTCTTCGACGAATACCACCGCCGTACGCGGCGGGATCTCGTACGAGCCGGTCGCGCTGTCGAAGGTGGCCTGGGTCGCGCGCTTGTCGGCCACGCCATCCGCCATGAATACCGGGTGCAGATGCATGCGCTTGCCGACCGCCTGCGCATCGGTGATTGTATGCCCGATCTTGTCGACGTTGATGAAATAAGCGATGCCGGCGAAGTTCGCGCCTTCGTAGCCACGTCCATCCAGGTACGCCGCGGCGACGGTCGGGATCTGCTGCGCGCCGGTGTTGAAGAAGCGCAGGCGGCGCCCGATCTCGGCGCTGGTTGGCAGGCGGAACAGGGTCGAGCTGGCGCGCACCGCCAGCAGGTCGCGGAAGGCGTCGCGCGCGTAAGCGATGTCCGCGGGCATGGGCTTGATCGCGCCATTCGCCAGCAGCGGCTTGATCAGCGCGTAGTCCTTGCCGTTGTCCTGGGCCGGCGGCAGGCCGGTGCCGAAGTAGTTGTCGCGGTAGCTCCAGTCGAGGCGGTTGAACCAGTCGCCCGAGTTGAAGCTGTTGCGGTCCAGCGATTTCGAGCGCAGCACGTCGATGCCGGCGTGGTAGTAGGCGATGCCCTGGCTGAAGGCGTCGACCGCCATGCCGAGCACCTGCACGCGCGCGCGGTCCTGGCTCGACGTGTCGAGGGGCAGCTTGAACACGTCGATGTCGAATAGGGTCTGGTTGTCGTGGTTCTCGACGTAGTTCACCACTTCGCCGGGTTCGGCCGCGTAGCCGGCCGGCTGGCCGTTGTAGTCGACGGTCTCCAGGGTTTTCACCTGGCCGTCGAAGGTCTGCAGCGGGTAGCTGCGGATCGAGCCCGCCAGGCCGGCGCGCACCAGGTCGGCCGCCTTCAGCAGTTCGGCCGGCGGCACCTGGCCGGCCTGCGCGTTCGGGTCGTAGACCAGGCCGTTGATCCAGCCCTGGCGCTTGACCAGCGCCGCGCCCGCGTCGCCGGCCGAGCCGCCGCGCACGGCGTCGCGGGTGCGGTCGTTGAAGGTGCCGATGCCGCTGCCGTTCAGCGACAGCTGCGAGGCCTGCACGAAGCGCGCGCCGTCGGCCACCTCGCCGAAGTTCCAGCCTTCGCCGAGCAGTTGCACCTTGCGGCCGGCAGCCTGGTTCACGCGCTGCTGCAGCTGCTCCATCACGGCGCGCGGCTGGTGGCCCATCAGGTCGAAGCGGAACGAGTCGATCTTGTACTGGCTGGCCCACAGCGCCACCGAATCGACCATCAGCTTGCCCATCATGAGGTTTTCGGTGGCGGTGTTGTCGCAGCAGGTCGACTGCTCGACGGCGCCGGTCGCGTTCAGGCGGTGGTAATAGCCCGGCACGATGCGGTCCAGCACCGACTTCTCGTTCTGGCCGGCGATGAAGGTGTGGTTGTAGACCACGTCCATGCCGACCCGCAGGCCGGCCTTGTGCAGGCCCGCGACCATCCGGCGGAACTCCAGGATGCGGCGCGCGCCGTCATCCGGGTTGGTGGCGTAGCTGCCTTCCGGCGCGTTGTAGTGATACGGATCGTAGCCCCAGTTGAAGCAGTCGGTCTGCGCGGTCTGCTTCACCAGCGCCTGCTGGGCCTCGCTGTCCGGCGCGCCCGTCGGGCGCGGCACCGCGCAGCCGGTTTCCGGCACGCTGCCGATGTCGTACACCGGCAGCAGGTGGACGTCGGTCAGGCCGGCCTTGCCCAGCGCGGCCAGGTGCCGCATGCCGTTCGAGCCGGCGTCGGTGAAGGCCAGGTACTTGCCGCGATGTTCCGGCGGCACGGTGTCGTCGTTGATCGAGAAGTCGCGCACGTGCAGTTCGTAAACCACCATGTCGGTCGTGTTCCTGACGGTCTGCGGCGCGCTGGCAGCATCCCAGCCGTTCGGCTTCAGGCGCGGCGCATCCAGGCGCGCGATGTAGCTGCGCTTCGAGTCCGTGCTCAGGCTGATGGAATAGGGGTCGGTCACCATGTTGCGCACGATGCCGGCGCCGTCGACCGGCACGTCGACCGCATATTTGTAGTACTTGCCCGAGAGGTCGCCCGGCAGCGCCGCGCTCCAGGCGCCGGTCTTGTCGTCGAAGCGCATCTGGTAGACCGCGCGCGTGGTGTTCGACGGGCCGTTGTAGATGCAGACCGCGGCCTGCTGGGCGGTCGGTGCCCACAGCGTGAAGGCGGTGCGGTTGCCGTCGACGCTCACGCCCAGCTTGTCGAGGCTTGCCGCGGCCGCGTACAGGTCGTCCAGCGCACCGGCGAGCTGGATGCGGGTGGCGGCGCGCACGGTGCCCTGCGCATCTTCCTGCACCAGCACCGCCTGCTGGCGCAGCAGGCCGCGCAGGCCGGGGGCGTCGCCCTCGCTCACCTGCAGGACCGGGCCGTCGGCCAGGTACTTGAAGCGCGCCGCGGCGGCGGCCGGCAGCGTGCCCGTGAAGGCATCGAGCGCGATGAAGCCGGCGGCGCCGCCGACCTTGCCGCCGACCGGGGCCGCGATGGTGCCGTTGGGCGCGTAGTACAGCTTGAAGACGCCGTCGCGGCTGGCGCCCGGCCATTTGGCGAGACGCCTGTCGAGCCAGACCGCACGCGCATCGAACGTGGCGGCGGCCGGATGCTGGACGATCTGGAAGGCGTTGCTGTCGCAGGCTTCGGGGGAGATGGCGGCATGGGCGCCGGCGGTAGCCAGCAGGGCGATCAGCGCGCCGGCGGTGGGGAGAGTTCTATTCATGGAGTGGCGGTTCTGCGGGCCGGCGCCATGCCGGCCCTGTGGTGAAACAAAAGACGGTGGCGCTCAGGCAGCCCCGGTGCGGTAGTTGTCGGCCACGCGGTAGCGCGTCGCGTACCAGCCGAAGGCCACGGCGGCGGCAAAAGCGAAGGCGGCAAAAAAGTACATCTGGAAGGCCATCACGCCCAGGCCGGTACCGGCGATGTGGCCCAGCACGGTTTCGTTCTTGACGCTGGCGTTCACGATCAGCACCCACAGGCTGCCGACCGTCACGGCCAGCGACCAGAAGGCCATGATCGCGCCCTTCATCGAGCGCGGCGCCTGGCTGTAGGCGAATTCGAGGCCGGTGGCCGAGACCAGCACCTCGCCCATGGTCAGCAGGGCATAGGGCAGGATCTGCCAGGCCATCGAGACCGGCGTGCCGCCGTCCATCACGACCTGGATGGTGCCGATCGCGACCCAGGACAGCGCCGACAGGGCGATCCCGGCGGTCATGCGGCGCAGCGCGGTCGGCTCCCAGCCCAGCTTGCGTAATGCGGGGAACACGGCGACGTTGTTGATCGGGATGAGCAGCATCACCAGCAGCGGGTTCAATGCCTGCATCTGGGCCGGCTCGAAGCGGAACTCGGAGCCGAACAGGGAGAGGGTCGGGCGCAGCATGCTGTTGGCCTGGACGATCCAGGTCGAGGCCTTTTGGTCGAACAGCGACCAGAACGGTGTGACCAGCGCGAACACGATCAAGACGCGCAGCACGCCGCGCACGCCGTCCACCGCTTCGTCCGGATGCAGGCCGCGTGCCCGTTCCAGCTGCATGGCGACGCCGATGCCGCCGAAGGCCAGCAGCAGCACCAGCGCCGTGCAGGCGGCGATCACGAAGCCCCAGGACGGGCTCATGGCCAGCGAAGCGATGGCGCCGAGCACGCCCAGCGCGGCCACCGCCAGGCCCGGACGGCCTTGCCCCGCCTTGCGTGCGAGCAGGGCAGTGCGTGCCACGCGCATGAAGGAGTGCGGATCGGCCGGGCTCGGGGGCACGTGCACGTATTTTTTACGGCCGCTCCAGAACACGATGGTCGCGATCAGCATCAGGATGCCGGGGATGCCGAAGGCGACCGAGGCGCCGTAGTCGCGCAGGAAGATCGGCATCAGGAGCGACGCGAAGAAGGAGCCGAAGTTGATGATCCAGTAGAAGGCGTCGAACACCACCTTGGCGCGGTCCTTGTTGGTGTGGTCGAACTGGTCGCCCACGAACGAGGACACCAGCGGCTTGATGCCGCCCGAGCCGAGCGCGATCAGGAACAGGCCGAGATAGAAGCCCTGGCGGTTGTCCTCGAACGCGGCCAGGCACGCATGGCCGGCGCAGTACACGAGGCTGAGCCAGAACACCGTGTTGTACTTGCCGAACCAGCGGTCGGCCAGCCAGCCGCCCAGCAGCGGAAAGAAGTAGACGCCGATCACGAAGGTGTGGAACACGTGCTTGGCCTCGCCGGTGCGCTCGGCTTCGGGCAGGAACAGCAGCAGCGACGAGATCAGGAAGGGCGTCAGGATGTTGCGCATGCCGTAGAAGCTGAAGCGCTCGCAGCCTTCGTTGGCGATGATGTAGGGGATCTGGCGGGGCAGGCGGCCGGACTGGACTTGCGGCGGGTTTTTGGTCATGGAATCTCCGTAGCTTGCGGCCTGTGTACGGACCGTTGGCCTTCATACGTCGTTCCCGCGAAGGCGGGAACCCAAGTTGCATGTGTCGTCGAGGTACATGCAGCACTTGGATTCCCGCCTTCGCGGGAATGACGAGGTTGTGGTGCGTGTGCTTCCGCCGCGATCCTATGCAACCCTGCTCATCTTGGCAACAAGAACTTCTTCGGCAACCCCGACAGGTTAACATCGAATGTGTAGTTTGACTACTGAGGCGCCTGATATTCTTCGGTTCGAAATTGCGTAATTCGATGATTTTTAAGGATATTTACCTCATCAACGCATTCTCCTTCAGATTGTCATCACGTACACGATCCTGTATATTGCGTAAAAATCACCAAACTCGACACCATCATGACCTCTTCATCGAACGCCAATCCGCTGTGGTGGCAGGAAGCCATCATTTATCAGGTCTATCCGCGCAGCTATCTCGACACCAACGGTGACGGCGTCGGCGACCTCCCGGGTATCACCGCCAAGCTCGATTACATCGCCAGCCTGGGCGTGGACATCGTCTGGCTGTCGCCGTTCTTCAAGTCGCCGATGAAGGACTTCGGCTACGACATCTCGGACTACTGCGACGTCGACCCGCTGTTCGGCACCCTCGAGGACTTCGACCGGCTGATCGCCAAGGCGCACAGCGTCGGCCTGAAGATCATGATCGACCAGGTGATGTCGCACACCGCCGACGCGCACCCGTGGTTCGTCGAGAGCCGCGCCAGCCGCGACAACCCGAAGTCCGACTGGTACGTGTGGTCCGATCCGCTCCCGGACGGCAACCCGCCCAACAACTGGCTGTCGGTGTTCGGCGGTTCGGCATGGCAGTGGGACACGCGCCGCAAGCAGTACTACATGCACAACTTCCTGGTCAGCCAGCCGCAGCTGAACTTCCACAACCCGGCCGTGCAGCAGGCGCACCTGGACGCGCTGCGCTTCTGGCTCGAGCGCGGCGTCGACGGCGTGCGCATGGATGCCTGCGTGTTCCACTTCCACGACCGCGAACTGCGCAGCAACCCGCCGGCGCTGGTGCGCGACACCTCGACCGTCACCGACGTCAACCCCTACGGCATGCAGGCGCACATTCACGACAAGACGCAGCCGGAGAACATCGCCTTCCTGCAGAAGGTGCGCGCGGTGCTGGACGAATTCGGCGCAGTGTCGATCGGCGAAGTCAGCTCCGACGACGCGCTGGCCCAGATGGCCGAGTACACCTCGGGCAACGACAAGCTGCACATGGCCTACAGCTTCAACCTGCTGACCCCGGAATTCTCCAGCAGCCATATCCGCCGCCAGGTGGAAGAATTCAACGAGCGCGTGAAGGACGGCTGGGGCTCGTGGTCGGTCGGTAACCACGACGCGATCCGCGTCGCCACGCGCTGGGGCGACGGCACGCCGAACCCGGCGCTGTCGAAGCTGGTGCTGGCGCTGCAGCTGTCGCTGAAGGGCACGCCCTGCCTGTACCAGGGCGACGAGCTGGCGCTGACCGAAGCCGACGTTCCCTACGAGCTGCTGCAGGACCCGTACGGCATCACCTTCTGGCCCGAGTTCAAGGGCCGCGACGGCTGCCGCACGCCGATGCCGTGGACGAACGAGGCGCCGAACGCCGGCTTCACCAGCGGCAAGCCGTGGCTGCCGGTCCCCGCCGAGCACCTGGCCCTGGCCGAGTCGGTGCAGGACAAGGACCCGCAATCGATGCTGAACTTCCAGCGCACCATCATCCACTGGCGCCGCACGCTGCCGCAGCTCCTGCGCGGCGAGATCGCGTTCTACGACGTGCCGCAGGAAGCGCTGGCGCTGCGCCGCGAGCTGCCGGGCCATCCGCCGGTGCTGGCCGTGTTCAACGTGACCAACCAGCCGCTGTCCTTCGACTGGCCGGAAGCGCTTGGTGCCACCGCCCTCGAAGGCCACGGCCTGCAGGGCGAGGTCGCCGGCGCCAAGGTCACGCTGCCGCCGTACGGCGGCTGGTTCGGCACGCTCGACGGACAAGCGGGCTGACCATGCAGGAGCAGCCGGACAACACCCGCACCGCCTTCGCCGACGGCGCGCGCCTGCTGGCGGACATCGGCGCGACCCATGCGCGCTTTGCCCTGCAGACCGCGCCCGGCGCCTACCGCGGCGTGGCCGTGCTGAAGTGCGACGACTTCGCCGGCATCGTCCCGCTGCTGCGCTTCTACCTGCAGGAGCACGCCGAGGCGCGCCTGCACCACGCGGCGCTGGCGCTGGCCAACCCGGTCAGCGGCGACTACGTGCGCATGACCAACCGGCCGTGGGAATTCTCGACCGACGCCGTGCGGCGCGAACTCGGCCTCACCACGCTCCTGATCGTCAACGACTTCACGGCGCTGGCGATGGCGATTCCCGGCCTCAAGGACGAGGACCTGATGCAGGTCGGGGCGGGCAAGCCGGCGCCGAACGCGGTGATCGGCGTGCTCGGACCGGGCACCGGCCTGGGCGTCTCGGGCGTGATCCCTACCCTGGACGGCTTCGTCACCCTCGGCAGCGAAGGCGGCCACGTGAACTTCGCCCCGGCCGACGAGCGCGAGTTCGCGGTGCTGCAGCTGGCCTGGCGCGAGTGGAAGCACGTCTCGAACGAACGCCTGATCTCCGGCCCCGGCATGGAGATCGTCTACCGCGCGCTGGCCCAGCGCAACGGCGTGAACGCGAAGACGCGCGACTCGGCCGCCATCATCGCCGGCGCGCTCGACGAGCAGGATGCGCTGTGCATCGAGACCCTCGAATGCTTCTGCGGCATGCTGGGCGGCGCCGCCGCCAACCTGGCGGTGACGCTGGGCGCCTTCGGGGGCATCTTCATCGGCGGCGGCATCGTGCCGCGCATGGGCGAGTGGTTCAAGCGCTCGCCGTTCCGCACGCGCTTCGAATCCAAGGGCCGTTTTTCGGACTACATCGCCGACATCCCGACCTTCGTCATCACCACGCCGCACGTGGCCTTCGACGGCGTGGCCACCATCCTGTCGGAACACCTGCGCGGCCGCAGCGGCGCCAACACGCTGATGGACCGCATCCAGCAGCTGCAGCACGAACTGACGCCGGCCGAGCAGCGCGTCGCCAGCCTGGTGCTGGAGCAGCCGCGCCTGGTGCTGAACGAACCGATCGCGGACATCGCGAAGCTGGCCGACGTCAGCCAGCCGACCGTGATCCGCTTCTGCCGTTCGCTCGGCTTCCTCGGCCTGGCCGACTTCAAGCTGAAGTTCGCCAGCAGTCTGACCGGCTCGATCCCGGTGCGCCACAGCCAGGTGCGCATCAGCGACAGTACCCACGACCTGTCGGCCAAGGTGATCGACAACACCGTCTCGGCGATCCTGAAATTCCGCGACCAGCTCGACGTGCACGCGATCGACCGCGCGATCGCGCTGGTGAGCCGTGCCAGGCGCATCGAGTTCTACGCGATGGGGAACTCGCGCGTGGTGGCGCTCGACGGCCAGCATAAATTCTTCCGCTTCCGCATCCCGAGCGCGCTGTACGGCGACTCGCACCTGTTCACGCTGGCCGCCGGCCTGCTGGGACCGGGCGACGTGGTGGTCGCGATCTCGAACTCGGGCCGCCTGCCCGAACTGCTGGCCGCGGTCGACGCGGCACGCACGGCCGGCGCCGACGTGGTCGCCATCACCAGCAGCCAGTCGCCGCTGGCGCGCCGCGCCACGGTCTGCCTGGCGGTGGATCACGCCGAGGACAGCACGCACTTCCTGTCGATGATCTCGCGGATCCTGCAACTGCTCCTCATCGACATCATGGCGGTGGGGGTGTCGGTGGACGTGCACCATGCGCGCACGGGCGCGGACGGGGCGCCGGAAGGCGAGCTCGAACAGCGGCGAGCGCTGATTTCGCACTTGGATAGTTAGCGCGACAGGACCTCGAGAAACCGTCGCGAGCGGTAGCGGGTGTGGCCGAGAAGCGCAGCTGTACGTCGGTACAGCGAGCATCGCAGGGCTGGGCACCCCCGCCGGCCGCAACGCGCAGCAGGTTTGTCGAGGTTCCACCACTGGGTGCCGCCGGCCGGGGGAGGAGTGGCACTGCCGCGCACGCATCTGGCAATCACGTGCGTGACGGTACGCGCGGCCGGCGGCACTTTCCACGATAGGCCTCGATCAGGATTGCGGCTTGCGGGCGATCAAGCGGCCGAGGGCCGTAGGGTTGTGCGCGTCGATTTTCCGCCGATCGAGCGTCCCTCAGTTCGACTTCAACTCCACCCGGCGAATATTGCGCCGCCACTCCGACAGCGATTGCACCGCATCCGTTTCCGCATCCTCGACCAGGATGTCGTCGCCCTGTTTCGCCACCAGGAAGCTGGCGCGGCGGTGGATGTTCTGCTTGCGGTTTTCCACGAAGCTGAGCTGGTAGTAGGGCTTGCCGCCGATCAGGCGCGGCGTCGGATCGTCTTCGATGACGGCGCCGTGGGCTGCGCCGCGCGAGTTCTTTTCGATCTGCTCGGACCAGGTCTTGATTTCGGGCAGGGCGAGCAGGGAGGCGATGGCCTGGTCGCGCGTGCGCACGGGCTGGGCCGGGGCAGGGGCGGCGGCCGGCTTGGGCGGGGGCGGTTCGGTGCGCTTGCAGCCGGGCAGGCTCAGCGTCACGGCGAGGGCTAGGAGCGCCAGGCGGGTGGCAGGCCGGGTTCGGGTGGCGAGGTGGATTGGACTTGGCATGGTTTTCCGTTGTTTTGGGAACCATACTAAACCACGGTTCGGTGTGAGGGCAATCAAGCCACGTCGTCCCCGCGCAGGCGGGGACCCATGCCGAGCTTCCGAGGTCCGCATTTCTACAATACTGCTGTCGTTTCCGGACTACTGAATTTTGTTGCTCAGCATGGGTTCCCGCCTGCGCGGGAACGACGAGCTACTGGCTTACGCCGCGTCTTCGATCTCTTCCTTCAACGACGCCATATCGATGACGTAACGGAAGCGCACATCCCCGTTCTCCACCTTCTTGTACGCATCGTTGATGTCCTGGATGCGGATCATCTCGATCTCGGGCCCGATGCCGTGCTCGGCGCAGAAGTCCAGCACTTCCTGGGTCTCGGCCAGGTTGCCGATCAGCGAGCCGGCCACGGTGCGGCGCTTGAAGGCAACCTGCATGTTGTTGACCGGCGCCAGCGGTTCCAGCGCGCCCACCACGCACAGCGCGGCGTCGACCTTGAGCAGCTGGATGAACGGGTTCAGGTCGTGCTTTTCGGGCACGGTCGACAGCATGAAGTCGAAGCTCGCCTCCAGCTTTTTCAGTGCGTCCTTGTCGTCTTCCATGACGGCGTCGACGCCGAGCTTCTTCGCTTCCTCGATCTTGTCCCTGGTCGTGGTGAACAGCGTGACCTCGGCGCCCATCGCCTTGGCCAGCTTGGCCGCCATGTGGCCCAGGCCGCCCATGCCGATGATGCCGACCTTGTCGCCGGCCTTGACGCCCCAGTGCTTCATCGGCGAATAGGTGGTGACGCCGGCGCACAGGATCGGCGCGGCCACTTCCGGTTTCAGGGCGGCCGGGATCTTCAGCACGAAGTCTTCCTTGACGACCAGCATGTTCGAATAGCCGCCGAAGGTGTTGTCGACGCCGTAGATGTTCTCGCCGGCCTGGCTCTCCGGCTGCATCGGGCCGTTGTAGGTGGCCAGCCAGCTGTTCGGACTGAGGCAATAGTTCTGGTCGCCTTTCTGGCAGGAAGGGCACTGGCCGCAGCTGTCGATCATGCAGCCGACGCCGACCAGGTCGCCCACCGCATGCTTGCGCACCGCCGGACCGATCCTGGTCACGCGGCCGACGATCTCGTGACCCGGCACGCACGGGTACACGGTGTTCGACCATTCGTTCTTGACCTGGTGGATGTCCGAGTGGCAGACGCCGCAGTACAGCACCTCGATTTCGACCTCGTGCGCCTTGGCTTCCGCGCGCTCGAACTCGTATTTTTTCAGGCGGCTGAACGAATGTTTCGCCGCGTAACCGGTTACCTTGATCATGCTCGCTCCCTGATGAATAGTCCTTGCACGGTAGGGAAGGGCTGGCGCCGGGTCTGTTAGGGAACACGCATAAGTTCGTCAACTTTCAACAACGCAGGCCAACCCCTTCGGAAAGTTCTTATTGCCATGTGGAAACTAACTCGTTAGTATGCGAAGCTTTCCGTGTTCCGTATCTTGTGCCAGGACGGAACGTACCCATCACCGAGCGTGTTTGCCGGCCGTATCGGCCGAGCCAGCCATGCAGCTCATCATCGCCACTATCATGAAATTCCTGTCCAACCTGCGAATCGGCCAACGCCTGGCGCTCGGCTTCGCGATTGTCCTGGGTCTGTCGATCCTGACCACCACCCTGAGCATCCTCCAGCTGAACACGCTGGCCGACGCGGCCCAGTCCATGCTGGACGAGCCGATCAAGAAAGAGCGCCTCGTCAGCGACTGGAGCAAGAACACCAATGTGTCGGTGACGCGCACCTCGGCCATCATCAAGAGCAGCGACACGGCGCTGGTCCAGTTCTTCGCCAAGGGCACCGAGGAAACCAACCGCAGCACCAGCGAGTACGTGAAGCAGCTCGAACCCATGCTGACCAGCCAGGCGGAAAAGGACGCCTATGCGAATGCGATGCAGGTCCGCAACACCTACCAGGATGGCCGCAACCGTGCGCTCAAGCTGAAGGCGGAAGGCCGGATCGACGAATCGAACGAGGTGCTGGAAAAGGTCTATCTGCCGGCGGCCGAGGTGTACCAGCAATCGATCGGTGCGCTGCTGACCCTGCAGCGCACCCGCCTCGACCAGCTGCACGACCGCATCGAAGACATCCGCAGCAAGGCGCGCGACATGGTGATCCTGCTGGGCTGCCTGGGCATCGCCTTCAGCATCGCCTGCGCCACCTGGCTCACGCGCAGCATCGTGCGCCCGGTCGGCAAGGCGGTCGAGGTGGCGCGGCGCGTGGCGGCCGGCGACCTGACCGCCGATCCGCAGGTCGAGTCGAAGGATGAAATCGGCCAGCTGCAGGAAGCCCTGCAGCACATGAACGGCCAGCTGCAGCGCATGGTGCGCGAGATCCGCGAGGGGTCGGATGCGATCACCACCGCCTCGTCCGAGATCGCCAGCGGCAACCACGACCTGTCGGCGCGCACCGAGCAGCAGGCCGGCGCGCTGGAAGAGACGGCGTCGTCGATGGAAGAGATGACCTCGACCGTCAGCCAGACCGCCGACAACGCGCGCCAGGCCGCCCAGCTGGCGCAAGCGGCCAGCGAAGTGGCCGAGCGCGGCGGCGCCGTGGTGTCGCAGGTGGTCGACACGATGCGCTCGATTAACGCGTCCTCGCAGAAGATCGCGGACATCATCGGCGTCATCGACAGCATCGCCTTCCAGACCAATATCCTGGCGCTGAACGCGGCCGTCGAAGCGGCGCGCGCGGGCGAGCAGGGACGCGGCTTCGCCGTCGTCGCCGGCGAAGTGCGCAGCCTGGCGCACCGCTCGGCCGCGGCCGCGAAGGAAGTCAAGGAACTGATCACCGACTCGGTCGACAAGGTCGGCAGCGGCGCGCGCCTGGTGGACCAGGCCGGCGCCACGATGGGCGAGATCGTCGGCAGCGTGCGCCGCGTGACCGACATCATCGGCGAGATCACCGCCGCGACCGGGGAGCAGCGCGCCGGCATCGGCCAGATCAACGATGCCGTCACCCAGATGGACCAGGTCACGCAGCAGAACGCCGCGCTGGTCGAGGAAGCGGCCGCGGCGTCCGCCGCCATGCAGGACCAGGCCCGTCAGCTGGCGCGCGTGGTCAGCGTGTTCAAGGTGACCGACGATGCCCCGCGCGGCATGGCGCAGGCGCCGCGCCGCGGGACGGAACCCAGCCTGGCGCTGCCGCACATGGCCTGATCGTCGGGCCTGACCTCAGCCAAGCCCGCCGGCCTGCCCGCGGGCTTTTTTCATGCCGCTGTTCGCGTCACGTGTTGAAATTGCCGATCGCCGCTCTCAGCAGTTTATCCGGCATGCCGATGCGGACAGCGCCTTTTTCAGGCGGTCTTCAAGCCGTGTTCGTCGCACCAGCGGCGCAGCGCGGTCTCGGTTTCTTCCTTGCGGAAGCGCTTCCAGGCGTCGCTGGCGCCGCGCTCTTCCAGCAGGCGCTCGAAGCCATCCGCATCGTCGGCGTCGAACAGCTCGCGCACCGTGTGCTGGTCGCCGGCCAGGTGCGCGGCGGCAAAGCGGAACACCAGCTGGTCGCCGATGCCGAGGGTGCCGGCGGGCGGCACCACCACGTAGCGGTCGTCGCCCTCGCGGTCGGCCGGCAGCGGCGCTTCCTCGTCCATGTATTCGTCGTTGAGCAGGTGGATCATGCCGCTCTCGCGCGACACCAGCGCCTTGGCTTCGCCATCGCCGTCGTCGACGATGATGGCGGCGTGTTCCAGTTCGTCCAGGTTAACTGTAGGCATCGCAAACTCCATTCACCATGATCGGGGTGACAGTATGGTGCGTTCGCCCTCGGGTCCGGCGCACGGTTCAGCCCCGATGCCGGTCCTGCGCTGCCGTCGAGCACCCAAAAAAAAGCCCGCGGCACGACCGCGGGCTGGCATGGAGAAAGGGTGGCGCGTCAGAACGCTTCCCATTCTTCCGCGGCGGACGGCTTCGCCGCCGGTCTTGCGGCAGGCGCCGCTGTGCCGCGACCGGCCAGGCGCGGCTGCGGGGCAGGGCGGGCGGCAGGCCTGGCGACAGCACGCGGTGCCGGGGCGGCTGCCACCACAGTGGCGGTCGCGGCCAGCCTGAAGGTGCCGACCAGGCCGGCCAATCTGGCGGCCTGTTCCTGCATCGATTGCGAGGCGGCGCTGGCTTCTTCGACCAGGGCGGCGTTCTGCTGCGTCACTTCATCCATCTGGGTGACGGCCTGGTTGACCTGCTCGATGCCGCTGCTCTGTTCCTGGCTGGCGGCCGAGATCTCGGTCATGATGTCGGTTACGCTCCTCACGCGGTTGACGATGTCGTCCATGGCGGTGCCGGCATGGCTCACCAGGGTCGAGCCGATCCCGACCTTCTCGACCGAGGCGTCGATCAGGGTCTTGATTTCCTTGGCCGCCGCGGCCGAGCGGTGCGCCAGGCTGCGCACTTCGCCGGCGACGACGGCAAAGCCGCGGCCCTGTTCGCCCGCGCGTGCCGCCTCGACCGCCGCGTTCAGGGCCAGGATATTGGTCTGGAAGGCGATGCCGTCGATGACGGCGATGATGTCGACGATCTTCTTCGCCGACTCGTTGATGGCAGCCATGGTCTCGACCACTTCGCCGACCACCTGGCCGCCTTTCACGGCCGCCTGCGAGGCGGATACGGCCATGGCATTGGCTTGCTGTGCGTTGTCGGCGTTCTGGCGCACGGTCGACGTGAGCTCTTCCAGCGAAGAGGCGGTTTCTTCCAGCGAGCCGGCCTGCTGCTCGGTGCGGCTGGACAGGTCGAGGTTGCCGGCCGAGACCTGCGAGGCCGCGCTGGCGATGGTGTCGGTGCCCGAGCGCACCTGGGCCACGATGCCGGAGAGGCGGTCGCGCATGTCCTGCATGGCCAGCATCAGGCTGGCGCGGTCGTTCGGCTTGACCGGCACCTCGACCGTCAGGTCGCCGTCGGCGATGCTGGTCGCGATGCGGGCGACATCGCCCGGTTCGCCGCCCAGCTGCTTGAGCAGCGAGCGGGTGATGAGGATGGCCGCACCGACGCCGACGGCGAGCGCGAGCGCGGCCAGGCCCAGCATCAGGCCCACGGCGGATACGTAGGCGGCACGCGCGTCGGCCGCGGCGTCGGTATTCAGCTTGACTTCCCAGCGCGCCAGCGCGTTCATCGTGTCCAGCCAGGCGCTCTGCAGCGGGCCGGCCTTGTTGATGAGCAGGTCGTTGGTTTCTGCGATCTGGTTGGCCAGGCCGAGCCGCTGGGCCTCGGCCATGACGGGCACGGCCGCGTTTTCCTGCTGCTGCAGTTGGGTGAAGAACGCCTTTTCTTCAGGCGTGGTGCCCGGATCCTCGAAGGTCTTGCCCAGCCTGGCCTTGGCATCCGCATAAGCGGCTCCCAGCGACTGGATGCGCTGCGCTTCCTGGCGCAGCCGGTCCTTGTCGGTCAGGATCGCGATGTTGCGCAGGGCGATCATGCGGTCGCTCACGCTGTCCTGCATGACGCCCACCAGGGTGATCTGGACGTTGTTGACCTCGGTGATCAGCGTGAGACGCTGTTCCATCTGCTTCATGCCGTACAGGCCGATGGCGACGATGCCGCCGAGCAGGACAAGGATCAGGGTGTAGCCGAGTGTCAGCCGGGTGCCGACTTTCAAATGTTTCAGGTTCATGGTCGATTCCATCAATCGAAAAGGGCGGCCGATCGAACGGCAACAGGGGATCCGCCGTGGTGCGCGGGATGCGACACGGTCAGGTGGTCAGGGATACGGAAGCAACGATGCGCCGGGAGGGGCACGCGGTGCGGCAGGTCCTTACGCCATGCCATGCGGGAAGTATAGAGCAGTATTGCTGTCGGGAAACTAGGTTGTGGTGCGGGTGCGACGCTCTTTTTTCGGCGCGAGCGTGCCGGCATGCCAATAAAAAAGCCTGCAAGGCGCGAACCTTGCAGGCTTTTTTATCGTGGCAGTGCAGCGCCGGCGGAACCGGCGCCGCGCTGGTGCCGGCTATTACATCATGCCGTCCATGCCGCCCATGCCACCCATACCGCCCATGCCGCCCATACCGCCGGCCGGCTTGTCTTCGGCGATTTCCGAGACCATGCAGTCGGTGGTCAGCATCAGGCCGGCGATCGACGCTGCGTTCTGCAGTGCCGAGCGGGTGACCTTGGCCGGATCCAGCACGCCCATTTCGACCATGTCGCCGTAGGTGCCGTTGGCGGCGTTGTAGCCGTAGTTGCCGGTACCGGCCAGCACGCCCGAGACCACCACCGACGGCTCTTCGCCGGCGTTCTGGACGATCATGCGCAGCGGCTCTTCCATCGCGCGCAGCACGATCTTGATGCCGGCTTCCTGGTCCGGGTTGTCGCCGGTGACCTGGATCGCAGCGCGGGCGCGCAGCAGGGCCACGCCGCCGCCGGGAACGATGCCTTCTTCGACGGCAGCGCGGGTGGCGTGCAGCGCGTCTTCCACGCGTGCTTTCTTCTCTTTCATTTCGACTTCGGTGGCAGCACCGACGCGGATCACGGCAACACCGCCGGCCAGCTTGGCCACGCGTTCCTGCAGTTTTTCGCGGTCGTAGTCCGAGGTCGCTTCTTCGATCTGGACGCGGATCATCTTGACGCGGCCTTCGATGCCTTCAGCCTGGCCTGCACCGTCGATGATGATGGTGTTTTCCTTGCCGACTTCGATACGCTTGGCCTGGCCCAGTTCTGCCAGGGTGACTTTTTCCAGGGTCAGGCCGACTTCTTCGGCGATGACCTGGCCGCCGGTCAGGATGGCGATGTCTTCCAGCATGGCCTTGCGGCGGTCGCCAAAGCCCGGGGCCTTGACGGCGACGGTCTTCAGGATGCCACGGATGTTGTTGACCACCAGGGTCGCCAGGGCTTCGCCTTCGATGTCTTCGGCGACGATCACCAGCGGACGGCCGGCCTTGGCGACTTGCTCCAGCACCGGCAGCAGGTCACGGATGTTCGAGATCTTCTTGTCGCACAGCAGAACGAACGGGTTCTCGTGCACGGCGACTTGCTTGTCCGGGTTGTTGATGAAGTACGGCGACAGGTAGCCGCGGTCGAACTGCATACCTTCGACGATGTCCAGCTCATCGTTCAGCGACTTGCCGTCTTCGACGGTGATGACGCCTTCCTTGCCGACTTTTTCCATCGCTTCGGCGATGCGCTCGCCAACGGACGAATCCGAGTTGGCCGAGATGGTGCCGACCTGGGCGATCTCTTTCGAGGTGGTGGTCGGCTTGGCGATCTTCTTCAGTTCTTCGACGGTCGCTGCGACAGCCTTGTCGATGCCGCGCTTCAGGTCCATCGGGTTCATGCCGGCGGCAACGAACTTCATGCCTTCGCGGACGATGGCTTGCGCCAGCACGGTCGCGGTGGTGGTGCCGTCACCGGCGTTGTCGCTGGTCTTCGACGCGACTTCCTTCACCATCTGCGCGCCCATGTTCATGAGCTTGTCTTTCAGTTCGATCTCTTTTGCGACCGAGACACCGTCCTTGGTGACGGTCGGGGCGCCGAACGAGCGCTCCAGCACCACGTTGCGGCCTTTCGGGCCCAGGGTGACTTTGACTGCGTTGGCCAGGACGTTGACGCCTTCGACCATCTTGGCGCGTGCTACGTCGCCGAACACTACATCTTTAGCTGCCATTTGTTATTTCTCCGTTCGTAGGATGACTGGATTACTGGGCCACGACGGCCATGATGTCTTCTTCGCGCATGACCAGCAGCTCGTCGCCATTGACCTTGACGGCCTGGCCCGAGTACTTGCCGAACAGGACGCGGTCGCCGACTTTCACTTCCAGCGGACGGACGTTGCCGTTTTCTTGCACCTTGCCGTTACCCACGGCCAGGATTTCACCCTGGTCCGGCTTCTCGGCCGCGGCATCAGGGATGATCAGGCCGGACGCGGTTTTCGTTTCCTGGTCGAGACGCTTCACGATCACGCGATCGTGCAAAGGGCGAAGGTTCATGCAAAACTCCTTAGTTGGTAATTGAATATCGTTTTACGGAAGACCGCGGCAGTTGCCGAGCATTTGCCGGGCCGGTGTAAAGAGGTGTTAGCACTCTACACTAACGAGTGCTAATTATAGGGACGATAATATGCGTTTTCAAGCCGCTATGTTGGTGTTTTAACTGTCTTTTTTGAGAATTCGCAACTGGAAATTCAGTCTCTCGCAAAGCGGACGCTCCCAATCTGTCAGATAAAGCTTGGCGAGCGATGGACGATGTCTTGCCATTTGCGGAAGACATAAGCATCGGAGCGTATCATCCTTCGCTCCGGCCCGCGCGCACGCCAGCGCGATCCTGTTGACGAAAAAATCAACTCAGACCTATAGTGTGCAGATGATTTCCGAATTCCAAGAACTATCCGACAAAATCGACCGGCTTGCCCAGCTGGCCCAGTCGCTGCGCAGCGAGAATTACCTGCTGCGGCAGGCGAATGCGCTGCTGAGTGCCGAAAACGTCGAATTCAAGCACCGGCTCCTGGCCGCCCAGCAACGCGTCGAGGCGCTGCTGGCCCAGCTCGAGCCGGAAGCACCCGCAACCGAAGAGACCGCCGCCGGCGACAGCGAGGTTGCCCGATGATCAACCTGGACGTACTCATCATGGGCCAGTCCTACCGCCTGGCCTGCCGCGAAGGCGAACAGAAGACGCTGCGCGAAGCCGTCGCCTACCTGGACGCCAAGATGTGCGCGCTGCGCGATTCGGGCAAAGTGAAGGGCACCGACCGCATCGCGGTGATGGCGGCGCTGTCGGTCGCGGCCGAATTCCTGTCGGTGAAGTCGCCGCAGGGACCGCTGTCGGACATGACGATGATGGAAGTGAAGCAGAAGCTGGAATCGATGCACACGGTGCTGGACAGCGTGCTGGCGCCCCAGGAAAATTTACTCTGATCCGGAATTCGTTTGACAAGCCGGTGCATCGTAGTAAACTGGCGCCTACCCTGCGGTGTTCGAGATTTGCCATATATTCCTTGAACCATTCTATCGCATAGGTTGCGGAACATTCTCGGTGGGCGTGATCGTCACTTGTTTGACGAACCCGAAATTGAGCTGACTGTGACCACCTTGAGCCGTCAGGTTCGGGATGCCGGCAAAAACGGCACAGGCGGGGCTACAATCCTGGAGCGGTTGCGACACGAAGGTGCGCAGCCGCTTTTTTATGCGCGTTATTTTCGAGGACCCGCGACCCGATGCGTTACTGGCTGATGAAATCCGAACCCGACGAAGTGAGCTTCGACGACGTCCTGGCCGCCCCCGGCCGGACGGTGGCCTGGTTCGGCGTGCGCAACTACCAGGCGCGCAACTTCATGCGCGACGGCATGCAGGTCGGCGACGGCATCCTGTTCTACCACTCGAGCTGCGCGGTGCCCGGCGTGGCCGGCTTTGCCCGCGTCGCCAGCACGCCGTACCCGGACGCCTCGCAGTTCGACGCCGCCAGCCCCTACCACGACCCCAAGGCGACGCCGGAAAACCCGCGCTGGATCTCGGTCGACGTCGAGGCGCTGGCGCAGGGACGCTATCTGCCGCTGACGGAGTTGCGCGGCGTGCCGGCGCTGGAAGACATGGTGCTGCTGCAGAAGGGCAGCCGGCTGTCGGTGTCGCCGGTCACGCCGGGGCAGTGGCAGCGCATCCTGCAGCTGGCCGGCGTGTCCGACCCGCTGGCCTGAGCGGACCCACGCGATGAGCGCCGGCTTCCTGGGACTCGACCCCGGACTGATCCTGATCCTGCTGGCGATGGGCTGTTTCGGCGGCTTTTCCGCCGGCCTGCTCGGCATCGGCGGCGGCATGGTGCTGGTGCCGTTCATGACCATGATCTTCACTGCGCGCGGGTTCGCGCCGCATCTGGTCGTGCACATGGCGATCGCGACCTCGCTGTCGACCATCCTGTTCACCTCGATGTCCTCGATGCGCGCGCATCACCGCCACGGCGCGGTGCTGTGGCGCGTGGCCGGCCTGCTCACGCCCGGCATCGTGATCGGTTCCTTCATCGGCCCGTGGATCGGCAAGCAGATGAACACCGCGGCGCTGTCGCTGTTCTTCGCCGCCTTCGTCGCTTTTTCGGCGACCCAGATGCTGCTCAACAAACGCCCCGGCGGCACCCGCGCGCTGCCCGGCACGCCCGGCATGCTGGCGGCGGGCGGCGTCATCGGACTGCTGTCCGGCCTGCTCGGCGCCGGCGGCGGCTTCGTCTCGATCCCCTTCATGACCTGGTGCAGCATCCGCATCCACAACGCGGTCGCCACCAGCGCCGCGCTCGGCTTTCCGATCGCGCTGGCGGGCACGCTGGCGAACATCTATTACGGCTGGCACGAGCCGGACCTGCCGCCGGGCGCGCTCGGCTACATCTGGCTGCCGGGCCTGGCCCTGATCGTGGTGGCCAGCATGACGGTGGCGCCGCTCGGCGCGCGCCTGGCGCACCGCCTGCCGGTGGCGAAACTGAAGCGGATCTTTGCCGGCATCTTTTACCTGCTGGCCGCGTACATGCTGTGGAAAGCCGTGTCCGGACGATTTATCTGAGGAACATCGTCGTATGCCGCATTCGTCGAATCGCTTTGAACAAACCGGCAGCCATGCCGTGCCCGCGCTGCGGGCCACCATCGAACAGTACGTCGATCCGCAATCGGGCGCGCGTCATGTGCACATGGCCACCGACGCGCGCGAAAGCGCGTTCCTGGCGGGTTTTCCAACCTTTCCCGATGCCGGCGACGGCCGTGCCCACATCCTCGAACACCTGGCCTTGAGCGGGTCGCAGCGCTTTCCTGTGCGCGCACCGTTCTTTTCGATGCTGCGCCGATCGCTCGCGACGCACATGAACGCCCGCACCGAGGCCGATCGCACCGCTTACCTGTTCGCCAGTACCGATTGCCGGGATTTCTTCAACCTGCTCGACGTCTACCTGGACGCCTGCTTCCAGCCGACGCTGCACTACCTGGACTTCCTGCAGGAAGGCTGGCGTCATGTGTTCAGGGACGGGGAGCTGGCCTTGCAGGGCGTCGTGCTCAACGAGATGAGGGGCGCCATGGCCGACCCGATGCATGCGCTGCGGCGCGGCATCCTCGCGCCGCTGCTGTGCGGGACGCCGTACGCAGCCGATCCGGGCGGCGATCCGCTGGCGATTCCGGACTTGCGCCACGCCATGCTGCGTGCCTTCCATGCGCGCCACTACCATCCTTCGCAGGCGGTGTTCATGAGCGCAGGGCGGATCGCGCCGTCGCGGATCCAGGAACGCATCGCCAGCGTGGCGCCGGTGCACGGCGCCCGCCGCATGCCACGCCTGCTGCCGGCGCTGGCGGCACCATGGCGCGTGCCGCGCGAACAGCAGCTGCGCATTCCCGCACAACGCCGGCAGCCGGATGGACATGGCCTGCAACTGACCTGGCTGCTGGGCGAAACGAAGGATGCCTTCGGCCGCGGCTGCGCCGATCTGCTGTGGGCCGGCCTGCTCGGCGGCGCCGCCGCGCCGCTGCGTGCGGCCCTGGAGTCGGCGGGGTTCGGGCGGCCGTCGCGCCTGAACGGGATGGAGTCGGACATGCGCCAGATGGTCTTCCACGCCGGCATGGAAGGACTGGAAGCGGGGCAGGTCGACGATGCGCGGCGCCTGATCCTGTCCACGCTGGAGCGGGTGGCGGACGAGGGCGTGCCGCCGGCGCTGCTGCGCGCGGCGCTGCGCGACCTGCGCTACCGCCAGCGCGATACCGACGGCGGCGGCCACACGCCGTTCGCGCTGCGCCGCCTGCTCCAGGCCCTGCCGCTGGCGCTGTACGGCGGCGACGTGCTGGACGGGTTCGACAACGAACGCACCCTGGCGGCGCTGGACGCGCGCATAGCGGATCCGGACTTCTTCAAGGGCCTGGTGCGCGCGCTGCTCGACAATCCGACCCGGCTGGCGACGCATGTCGTGCCCGACCCCGGCTTTTTCGCCGAGCGCGCGCAAGCCGAGCGCCGGATGCTGGCCGCGCGCGAGGCGGCGCTGTCCGATACCGGGCGCGCGCGCATCGAACGCGACGCCGCGGCGCTGGCCGCACGCCAGGCCATGGCGGACGACAAGACGCTGCTGCCGCGCATCCGTCCCGCCGACATCGACGCCGAGCCGGGGCCGCCGCCGGCCGCGCCGCGCATCGTGGACGGCAGCGCGGTCTTTGCCGCGGCCACCAACGGCATCGTCCATGGCAGGGTGCTGTACGCCGTCTCGCACCTGGACGCGGACGACTGGCCATGGCTGGACCTGTACGTCCGGCTGCTGCCGGGCCTGGGAACAGGGGCGCGCGATTTCGCTGCCGCTGCGGCCTGGCGGCGCGCGGCGGCGCCGGATTTCCAGGCCGTCGTCGAGACGGTGCTGGCGCCGGACGGCAGGCTGCATCTCGACGTCGCCTTTGCCGCCGCCGGCCTGGACGGCGACGAAACGGCGCTCGCCGGCCTGCTGTCGGCCAGCATCGCCGGGGCACGCTTCGACGAGACGGCGCGCCTGGCCTTCCTGGTCGAGCGCCTGGCGCAGGAGCGATTCGACGGCCTGGCGGGCGCCGGTCGCCACTACGCCATGCTGGCCGCGGGCGCGCCGTTCTCGCCCATGCACCGTTTCCGCAATGCGGTCGAGGGTGCGCCGGCGCTGCCTTTTTACCGGGCGCTGCGGCAGCTGTGCCGTACCCCGGCGGGCGTGGCGCAACTGGCCGCGCGCCTGGCGGCCCTGCATGCGCGGGTGACGGCCGCGGTGCCGGCGCGCCTGTGCATCGGCGACGCGGCCGCTGCAGGCACGCTGGCGCGCCAGCTGGCGGCGCCGGATGCTTTCGGCACGGCCAGCGGCGAGGCCGCGCCGGCCGGCGCCGTTGTTCCGGCGAGCGCGCCGGCCAACCTGGCCCTGCAGGCGGATGGCCAGGTCAACCATTGTGCCATCGCGTGGCGCGCGCCCGCCATCGATCATCCGGACGCGGCGCCGCTGGCGGTGGCCGCCGAGCTGCTGGCGGCCCGGCTGCACCGGTCCTTGCGCGAACAGGGTGGGGCCTATGGCGCATTCGCGCGGTACGACGGCGAGGCGCACCTGTTCGCCATGGGTTCCGTGCACGACCCACGCCTGGCCGCGACCTATGCGGATGTCGGTGCCGCGCTGGACGCGCTCGTCCTTGCCGACCCCGATCCGGACACCTTCGAGGAAGCCATCGTCAGCGCGATCAAGGCCATGGACCGGCCGCTGCCGCCGCACCGCGACGCCCTGCATGCCTGGCGCATGGGGCGTGCGGGCCTCGCGCCGGCGCTGCGCGGGCAGCTGCGCGCCGCCGTGCTGGCCTGCACGCCGGCGCAGGTGCACGCGGCGGCCGGCGCCTGGCTGGTGCCGGACCGCGCCAGCCGCGCCGCCTTCGCCGGCGCCGGCGCCGTCGGGCAGGATCTTGCCGGTCTGGCAGCGCTCGACCTGGGCGCCATGACGGTGTAATGACGTGCCGCCGCGGCCACGCTGCGCACGCTTGCCTGTTCATGATCTGGCACGATCGCCCGGATTTTGTCACAATGCTCATCGGCGGCACGTCAAGCGCCGCCGGCATTTCGTCCAACCGCGACATCCAACCGAAGGAGACGCATCATGACCTGGCAAACCCCGCAAGCGATCGACGTCCGCCTCGGCTTCGAAATCACGATGTACATTTCGAACCGTTGATCGTCAACCGCCGGCAGGCATCGGACGCGTTCCGGCGCCCGCCGGCACCGCTTGCCATCCTCACCTGGAACATCATTTGAAAATCCGTATCCTCGGTTCGGCGGCCGGCGGCGGTTTCCCCCAATGGAACTGCAACTGCGCCAACTGCGATGGCGTGCGCAAGGGCACCATCGACGCCATACCGCGCACCCAATCCTCGATCGCCGTCAGCGAGAACGACACCGACTGGCTCCTCATCAACGCCTCGCCCGACATCCTGGCCCAGATCCGCGCCAATCCGGCCCTGCAGCCGGCCCGTGCGATCCGCGACAGCGGCATCGGCGCGGTCCTGCTGATGGATGCGCAGATCGACCACGTCACCGGCCTCCTGATGCTGCGCGAGCGCGGCAGCCCGCTGCCGCTGTATGCGACCGAACAGGTGCTGGCCGACCTGGCGCAGGCCCTGCCGATCACGCGCGTGCTCGGGCATTACTGCGGCGTCGAGGCGCGCCCGCTCGCCCTCGACGGCGCCGCGCTGACGATTCCGCCGCTGGCGGCCACCACCATCCTGCCGGTGCCGCTGCTGAGCAAGGCGCCGCCGTATTCCCCGCACCGCGATGACCCGCATCCGGGCGACAACATCGGCCTGACGATCCGCGACGTTGCCAGCGGCAGGAGCCTGTTCTATGCGCCCGGACTGGGCGAGATCACGCCTGCCGTGGAAGCGGCGATGCGCGCCGCCGACGTGCTGCTGGTGGACGGCACCTGCTGGAGCGACGACGAGATGCTCACCATGGGCCTGTCGAAAAAGACCGCGCGCATGATGGGCCACTTGGCCCAGTCCGGCCCCGGCGGCATGATCGAGCTGCTCGACCGCATGCCGGCGGCGCGCAAGATCCTCATTCACATCAACAACAGCAATCCGATCCTGCGCGAGGATGCGCCGCAACGCGCGGTGCTGGCCGCGCACGGCATCGAGGTGGCTGTCGACGGCATGGAAATCGACTTATGAACGACATGACCCGCAGCGACGCGCAGCAGCCGTGGTCGCGCGCCGAGTTCGAGGCGCAGCTGCGCGCGATGGGCAAGGGCTACCACATCCACCATCCCTTCAACGTGCGCATGAACGCGGGACTGTGCTCGCCGGCGCAGATCCGCGGCTGGATCGCCAACCGCTTCTACTACCAGTTCATCATCCCCAAGAAGGATGCGGCGATCCTGTCGAACTGCGACGACCGGGCCACGCGCCGGCTGTGGATCGCGCGCATCCTCGACCATGACGGCTATGGCGACTACCAGGGCGACGCCCAGGGCGGCATGGAAGCCTGGACGCAGCTGGGCGAGGCCGCCGGCATTCCGCGCGCCGAGCTGTGGTCGCTGCAGCACGTGGTGCCGGCCGTGCGCTTCGCCTGCGACGCCTACGTCGACTTCGCGCGCCGTTCGCCCTGGCAGGAAGCGGTGTGCTCGTCGCTGACCGAAATGTTCGCGCCGCAGATCCACAAGGACCGGCTGGCCGGCTGGCCCGAGCATTACCCGTGGGTGGAGGCGCCGGGGCTGACCTACTTCCGTACCCGCATCCCGCTGGCCCAGCGCGACGTCGAGCACGGCCTGTCGGTCACGCTCGACTATTTCAAGACCCGCGAGCAACAGCAGCGCGCACTCGACATCCTGAAATTCAAGCTGGACATCCTGTGGGCCATGCTGGATGCCATCGAAAAGGCCTACCCCGAATGAGTACCGTACCCAACTCCGCCACCCCGGCCACCCCCGCCACCCCGGCGATCCCGGCCATTCCAGCCACGCCAGCGATCAACCGCCGCTTCCGCCTGCAGTGGGAACCGGCCCAGGACAGCCACGTCCTGCTGTACCCGGAAGGCATGGTCAAGCTGAACGCCAGCGCCGGCGAGATCCTGGCCTGCTGCGACGGCGCGCGCAGCGTCGACGAGATCGTGGCCACGCTGGAAGAGAAATTCCAGACCGCTGGGCTGCGCGGCGACATCGAGCATTTTCTGGCCTACGCGAGCGAGCAGAAGTGGATCGTGTGATGCAACCCGCCGCCGCATCCCCGGCAACATCCCCGACGGCGCCGCCGCCGTACTGGCTGCTGGCCGAACTGACCTACCGCTGTCCCTTGCACTGCGCGTTCTGCTACAACCCGCTCAACTACGATGCCGTGCGCAAGGAACTGACGACCGGCGAGTGGGTCGACGTGCTGCGGCAGGCGCGCGCGCTCGGCGCCGTGCAGCTGGGTTTTTCGGGCGGCGAGCCCTTGATGCGCGACGACCTCGAGGAACTGGTCGCGGAAGCGCGCCGCCTCGGCTTCTACAGCAACCTGATCACGTCCGGCGTCGGCCTGACGGAAACGCGCATCGCCGCGCTCAAGCAGGCCGGGCTCGACCACATCCAGCTGTCGTTCCAGGATTCGACGCGCGAACTCAACGATTTCCTGAGCAGCACGAAAACCTTCGAACTCAAGCTGAAGGTCGCGAAGCTGATCAAGCAGTACGACTACCCGATGGTCATGAATTGCGTGCTGCACCGCTACAACCTGCCGCACGTCGGCAAGATCATCGAGATGGCGCTGGAACTGGGCGCCGAGTACCTGGAACTGGCCAACACCCAGTATTACGGCTGGGCCATGAAGAACCGCGACCAGCTGATGCCGACGCTGGAGCAGGTGCGCGAGGCCGAGCGCGTGGTGGCCGATTACCGCGAGCGCATCGGCGACCGCTGCAAGCTGCTGTTCGTGGTGCCCGATTATTTCGAGAACCGGCCCAAGGCCTGCATGAACGGCTGGGGCCAGGTGTTCCTCGGGGTGGCGCCGGACGGGGTGGCGCTGCCCTGCCATAACGCGCGCGACCTGCCCGGGCTCGACCTGCCGAACGTGCGCGACCTGCCGCTGGCCGCGATCTGGCGCGACAGCCGCGCATTCAATGCCTACCGCGGCGACGACTGGATGCAGGAACCTTGCCGCAGCTGCGACGAAAAGGGGCGCGACCTGGGCGGCTGCCGCTGCCAGGCCTTCATGCTGGCGGGCGACGCCGCCGCCACCGATCCGGTCTGCGCCAAGTCGCCACGGCGGCACGAGGTCGATCAGGTGATCGCCTTCGCCGCACGCGCCGTCGCCGCGCCCGCCCCCCATGCCGGAAACGTTCAACCCATCCTGTTCCGTACCGATGCCAATTCGCGCAGCCTGGGCGCACAGGGGACCACCGGTCAGGCGCTTCCTGACGCCACGCCAGGCACCGGCAAGCTCATGCGCTGACCCCGATCAGGGTGTCGCGCCGCAGGCGCGGATGGCATCCCGGCACCCGGATCCCCGCCGCCATGCCCCAGGCCGAGGCCCAGCGCAGCGCGCGGTCGGTCGCCGGGCCGAAAGGCCGCGCCGCCGCCGCGCGCCGCAGGGCGATTGCCATGCGGTGCATTGCGTAGATCTTTTTCGGTGAAATATCTTTTGCCATATCAAAAAGATAATGGCGCGGCGCACCCCGAACGGTGCAGTAGATAACGAAAAAGGGAAGCGCATGGCTTCCCTTTGTTATTTGCGTGCGGGAACTAACTCAGTTCATGCATGCACGGCGCGTTTGTTCCCGGCCGAGTAGGCCCAGCCCAGCATGATCAGGCCGGCGACGATCATCGGCAGCGACAGCACCTGGCCCGAGGTGATCGGCAGGCCGAACACATGGGTTTCCCAGTCGGGCACGCGGAACCATTCGGTGAAGAAGCGCGCGCAGCCGTACAGCAGGGTGTACAGGGCGCCGACCGCCAGGCGCGGACGCGGCTTGCGCGCGAACAGCCAGACGATGACGAAGCACAGCAGGCCGTCGACCAGCATCTGGTACAGCGGCGACGGGTGCACCGGTCCCTGTACGCCCGGCCACAGCATGGCCCAGGGCAGGGACGGGTCGGCCGCGCGCCCCGGCAGTTCGGCGTTGATGAAGTTGCCCAGGCGTCCGCAGGCATAGCCGAGCGGGACCATCGGCGCGATGAAATCGTACACGTCGAGCAGGTTGCGGCCGCGCTTGCGGGCCCACAGCGCCATCGCGATCAGCACGCCGATGAAACCGCCGTGGTAGGACATGCCGCCGTGCCAGGTCATGAAGATTTCGGCCGGGTGCGCGAAGAAATAGTCGGGACGGTAGAACAGCACCTCGCCCAGGCGCCCGCCGATCACCACGCCCAGCATCCCGTAGAACAGCATGTCGTCCAGGTCTTCGTTCTTCCAGCCCTGGGCGGCGACGTGCGGCTGGGTCTTGATGCGTACCCGGCCCAGGATCACGAACAGGGCGAAGGCGGCGACATACATGATCCCGTACCAGTGGATGTCCACGGGGCCGATGCTGAAGGCGATCGGGTTGGGTTGCGGGTGTACGAGCATAGTTAATTAGTCCTCAGTAATTCCAGAAAGCCCTGTAGCACGGGCGACGGATTGTCGCGGCGCCAGGCGATGCCGGTCTCGACGCGCGGCGTGGGGTCGGCAAGGGCACGGTATTCTACGCCGGGGCGCATCAGGTTGGACACCGATTGTGGCACAAGTGCCAAGCCCATGCCCGCGGACACCAGGCCGACGATGGTCTGCATCTGGATCGCCTGCTGGCCGATGACCGGGGTGACGCCGGCCGCGCGCCAGCACGACAGGATGGCGTCGTGCAGTCCCGGCGAGATCTCGCGCGGGAAGATGATCAGCGGCAGGTGCGGCAGGTCCTGCAGCCTGGCGGGCGCGCCGTCCGGCGGCAGCGCCAGGCCGGCCGGCGCGCACAGGATCAGCGGCTCGTCCAGCACCTTCATGTAGCCGAGCTGTTCGCGCGCCTTGTCCGGCAGCGGCGGGATCAGCAGGCCGGCGTCGATGCGGCCGCGCAGCAGTTCCTCGACCTGCACGTCGGAAGTCGCTTCGCGCAGGCTCAGGTGCACGTCCGGATAGCGTTCGCTGTAGCGGCGCAGGAAGGGCGGCAGCACGCTGTAGTCGGCCGAGGTGATGAAGGCCAGCGCCAGGCGGCCCGCTTCGCCGGCGGCGGCGCGCCGCACCAGCTCGGGCAGGGCGTCGGCTTCCAGCAGCATGCGGCGCGCCTCGGGCAGCAGCGCGGCCCCGGCCGGGGTCAATGCCACGGTGCGGCGGTTGCGCAGGAACAGCGGCGCGCCGAGCTGTTCTTCCAGCGCCGCGATCGCCTGCGACAGCGGCGGCTGCGTCATGTGCAGGCGCGCGGCGGCGCGGCCGAAATGCAGCTCTTCGGCGACGGTGACGAAATAGCGCAGCTGGCGCAATTCGAGATTCATATGTACAGGTATTGCTTCCGGCTTCTGTGATACCCGGAGCGTATCACAAGCACGGCAGGCCGCCATTTGACGCGGCTGCCCGGCAGGCGCATCCTGACAAGCCGACCTTTACGGAGTCCGAGGAGCCCGCCATGCCCTACAACCGCCGTTCGCGCCACGTCACCCAGGGCGTCGCCCGCAGCCCGAATCGTTCGATGTACTACGCGATGGGTTATCGCGAAGAGGACTTCGACAAGCCGATGATCGGCGTCGCCAATGCCCACTCGACCATCACGCCGTGCAACGCCGGCCTGCAACGGCTGGCCGACGCCGCGGTGGCGACGGTGAAGGAAGCCGGCGCCAATCCGCAGGTGTTCGGCACGCCGACCATCTCGGACGGCATGTCGATGGGCACCGAGGGCATGAAGTTTTCCCTCATCTCGCGCGAAGTGATCGCTGACTGCATCGAGACCTGCGTCAACGGCCAGTGGATGGACGGGGTGGTCGTGATCGGCGGCTGCGACAAGAACATGCCGGGCGGGATGATCGCGCTGGCGCGCACCAATGTGCCCGGCATCTATGTCTACGGCGGCACCATCCGTCCCGGGCATTGGAAGGGCAAGGATCTGACCATCGTGTCGGCCTTCGAGGCGGTGGGCGAGTTCACCGCCGGGCGCATGAGCCGCGAAGACTTCGACGGCATCGAGAAGAACGCCTGTCCGTCGTCCGGTTCCTGCGGCGGCATGTACACGGCCAACACGATGTCCTCGTCGTTCGAGGCGCTCGGGATGTCGCTGCTGTATTCGTCGACCATGGCCAATCCGGACGACGAGAAGGTGGACTCGGCGGCCGAGTCGGCGCGCGTGCTGGTGGAAGCGGTCAAGCGCGACCTCAAGCCGCGCGACATCATCACCCGCGCATCGATCGAGAACGCGGTGGCCCTGATCATGGCCACTGGCGGCTCCACCAACGCGGTGCTGCACTACCTGGCCATCGCCCACGCGGCCGAGGTCGAATGGACGATCGACGATTTCGAGCGCGTGCGCAGGCGTGTGCCCGTCATCTGCAACCTGAAACCCTCGGGCCAGTACGTGGCCACCGACCTGCACCGCGCCGGCGGCATCCCGCAGGTAATGAAGCTGCTGCTGGATGCCGGCCTGCTGCACGGCGACTGCATCACCATCACCGGGCGCACGCTGGCCGAGGAACTGGCGCACGTGCCCTCGAGCCCGCCGGCCGGGCAGGACGTGATCCGGCCGCTGGATCGGGCGCTGTACCGGGAAGGACACCTGGCGATTCTGAAAGGAAACCTGTCGCCGGAAGGCTGCGTGGCCAAGATCACCGGCCTCAAGAACCCGGTGATCACCGGCCCGGCGCGCGTGTTCGACGACGAAGCCAGCGCCATGGACACCATCCTGGCCGACGGCATCCGCCCCGGCGACGTGCTGGTGCTGCGCTACCTCGGCCCGCGCGGCGGTCCCGGCATGCCGGAAATGCTGGCGCCGACCGCGGCGCTGATCGGCAAGGGGCTGGGCGAATCGGTCGGCCTGATCACCGACGGCCGCTTCTCGGGCGGCACCTGGGGCATGGTGGTCGGCCACGTGGCGCCGGAAGCCTTCGAGGGCGGGGTGATCGCGCTGGTGCAGGAGGGCGATCCGGTGACGATCGATGCCCACCAGCTGCTGATCCAGCTGAACGTGCCCGACGAGGAAATCGCGCGCCGGCGCGCAGCCTGGGTGCGGCCGGCGCCGCGCTATACGCGCGGGGTGCTGGCCAAGTTTGCGGCACTGGCGCAGCCGGCGAGCAAGGGGGCAGTGACGGGGTAGGGCTGCCTGGAACGGTGCTGACGGCGTTTTGGCCCGCTACCCTTGAACGTCGTTCCCGCGCAGGCGGGAACCCAAGTTGTACGTGTATCGACAGCGCCAGCAAACTTGGATTCCCGCCTGCGCGGGAATGACGTGCCGGGGCAATTACTTCTTTTTCCCAAAACTCTGCTTCACCCGTTCCTTGCGCCGCTTCTCGTCCTCCGCATGCGCCTTCTTCTTGTCCAGGCCGAGCGCTTTCTCGATGAACTCGAACCAGATGAAGCCGAGCACCATCAGCCCGACGATCCACCACCAGGACAATGCGGCGAATTTCCACACTTCGAAGAAGCGCAGGACGACTAACACAACGATCAACATAATCAGCGGCATGGCAATTCCTTTCAGGACCCATCTTACAATAGTAGTTCCGTGAAGCAACGGAAACCTGCCGATCCGTCAACGAAAATGTGTTTCATCCGTTACGGAATATGACGATGCCACTACGCTGGCGGAAACAGGCTAGAATCTGGCATCTGAGCTGCAGAGCTTTCTTTTCATAAGACGGAGAAAACGGAATGAAACGTTCCCTGATGATGTTGATGGCGGTGTCCACCCTGGTGTCGACCAGCGCTTTCGCGCAAGCCGACCTGGCCAAGGCCAAGAATTGCATGGCATGCCACGCTGTCGGCAACAAGCTGGTCGGTCCGGCCTACAAGGATGTGGCCGCCAAATACGCCGGCCAGAAGGGTGCCGAGGACAAGCTGGTGCAGAAGGTTCTGAAAGGCGGTTCGGGCGTCTGGGGTCCGGTGCCGATGCCGGCCAACCCGCAGGTGAGCGAGGCCGAAGCCCGCACCCTGGTGAAATGGGTGCTGGCGCAGAAATAAGCCGCTGCGCACATGACAAAACGCCACTGCATGCAGTGGCGTTTTTGTTTCCACGTTCTTGTGCTGTTGTCCGCGGCGATCGTTGCCGACGCGTCGTCCCCGCGCAGGCGGGGATTCATACTGAACCACAGAATTCCGTCCCTCGATGGCAGTTCGACTGCTTGCAGGGGACAGACTTCGGAAACGCAGCATGGGTCCCCGCCTTCGCGGGGACGACGTAGTCAGGGCGGTGGCCGAAGTTCGCGCCGGTGCATCAGGCCATCCGGTCAGCGGATCACATCCAGCTTGGTCCGCTTGCCGCCCTTGTACGTGAACAGCGTCAGCGCGCCATCCTTGATGTCGCCGCTGGCGTCGAACTGGATGGTGCCGGTCACGCCTTCATACTTGATCGCCTTCAGCACCGGCAGATACTTGGCCGGATCGGCCGATTTGGCGTTCTGCATCGCGGTGGTCATCACCATCACCGAGTCGTAGACGTAGGGCGCGTACAGCTGCACGTCCTGGTTGAATTTCTTCTTGTAACGCGCGCGGAAGTCGTCCATCGTCTTTTCCTGCGGCCCCTTGACGCCGCCCGCTTCGGCGCAGAACACCCGGCCTTCGCCCAGGCCGGCGCCGGCCAGGCGGCCGAGCGCATCGGTGCACATGCCGTCGCCGCCCATGAAGATGGCGTTGATGCCGAGTGCCTTCATCTGCTTGAGCATCGGGCCGGCCACGGAATCCATGCCGCCGAAGAAGACCAGGTCCGGCTTCTTGGCCTTGATCGAGGTGAGGATGGCGGTGTAGTCGGTGGCGGTGGCGCTGGTGAATTCGCGCCCGACCACTTTGACGCCCGGCTTGCGGGTGCCCTTCACGAATTCGTCGGCCACGCCCTGGCCGTAGGTGGTGCGGTCGTCGATGATGGCGATGTTCTTGGCCTGCAGCGTCTCGATCGCATACTTGCTCAGGGTGCTGCCGAGCTTGGCGTCGCTGGCGACCACGCGGAAGGCGCCCGGGAAGCGCTGCTTGGTGTAGACCGGCGCGGTGGTGGCCGGGGAGATCTGCACGATGCCGGCATCGTTGTAGATTTTGGAGGCCGGTACCGTGGTGCCCGAATTCAGGTGGCCGATCACGCCGTTGACCTTGGCGTCGACCAGCTTCTGCGCCACCGCCGTGCCCTGCTTGGGATCGGCGCCGTCGTCTTCCGACACCAGCTGCAGGGTCACCTTCTGGCCGTTGATCGCGAAGCCTTTCGTATTCAGTTCATCGATCGCCATGCGGGCGGCGTTCTCGTTGTCCTTGCCGAGGTGGGCGCTGGGGCCGGAAATCGGCGCCACGTGGCCGATCTTGACGACCTGCTGGGCGCCGGCCGTGCCGGCAAAGGCGAGGGCAATGGCAAAGGGGATGAGTTTGGTGGTGACCTGCATGTTCTGTCTTCTCCAGGGAATGAAATCTGCTGACGGTCCTGCACGCGGCGATGTCTTTGCGCCAGGCAAAGGTACAGCAATTTGCCGGCTTCGCAAAGCGTGATAGCAGGAAAGATTGGGGAGAAAAACACGCCGCACCCGTCGGGTGCGGCCATGCCCGCGGATGGGGCGGGCAGAGCGCAGGCGCGCTCAGGAATTGCGCGATTTCAGGTGGGTCAGTTCCTGCGCCACGGCGCGCGCCACCACCTGTTCGACGGTCTGCTGCAGGCCCTCGCGCAGTTCTGCGGCCAGGCGCGTCACCACGTGGTCGAGCACCGGCGCCAGGCTGGTGCGGATCTGGTCTTCCAGCGTCAGTTCGACGCGGTCCTGCAGGCGGTCGAGCACGCGCGCGACCAGGCGTTCCTCGAGCGCACGCCAGGCGCCATCCTCGGCTTCGGCGGCGACGCTGGCGACGGACGGCACGGCCGGCGCCGCCGCGGCAGCTTCGGGAACCGCGGCGGCCTCGGGCTCGGCCACAGCTTCGGGAACCGCGGCGGCCTCGGGCTCGGCCACAGCTTCGGGAACCGCGGCGGCCTCGGGCGCGGCAATAGCCTCGGGAGCCACCGCGGCATCGGGCACGGCGGCAGCCTCCGCCACCACCTCGGTCAGCACCGGAATGCTTTCGTCATAGGCGGGCAGGCGGTTCATGATTGCCCCGCCACGAAGTGGGTCAGCGGATACGACTGGCGCTTGTAGGCGACATAGCGCGCGCGTCCGGCCGCGGCGTCTTCCTCGTCGGTCGAGATGATCTCGAACACGCGTGCGAACTGCTCGAAGCCGGCCGGGGTGCGGCGCGTCAGGTTGACCAGCATGTCGCGGTGCGGCAGCTCGGCGCCTTCATCGAAGGTGACGATCACCGGCGTCTCCGGCGCCAGCGGATCGCCGGCCATTACGTGCGGGATGAAATCGGTGCCGGACAGGGTCCAGAGGGCGTCGTTCAGCGCGGCGGCCTGGTCCGGGCTGTCGGCCAGCAGCACGACCTTGGCGCGCGCCGCATAGGCCTTGCGCGCCAGCCGGCATGCATAGCCGAGCTTGTCGGGGATATTGGTATGGAAATCGATCCGGGTCATACGTGGCTGGGTCTCTGCTTGTGTGTCGGCTTAAGTGTCGGGCGGCGTGTTGCCGGATGGCGGCGCCTGCCGGGTGCGCGGCTGCTGGCCGGCGGCCTGCGCCGAGGCGCTGTCGGGCGGCGGCCTGGGCTGGCCGCGCGCCGGCGGTGTCGGTGTGGCGGCGCTCGGCCCGGCCGTGCCCGCGGCCGGCGACGGGGCCGCGAACTGGTAGCCGGACGGCAGCATTTTCTGGCGCGGGTAGGCCGCCGCGTTCAGGGCTTCCTGCCAGGCCGCGGTCTGGAAACCGCTGATCTTGCGGCTGCCGACCAGCAGCAGCGGCAGCTCGCTCTTGCCGCCATTGGCCTGTTCCAGCTGTTGCTGGTCCTCGGCCGTGTTGACGGTGCGTTCGGAAAACGGCACGCCGCGTGCGCGCAGCAGGGTCCGGCCCTGGTCGCAGGCATCGCAGCGCGCGGTGGTGTAGAGAATGACCGGCGCCGCCTGCACGGCGCGCGCCAGTTCGTAGGGGAGGGCAGGCGGCCCCGACGGGGCCCGGGCATCGCTCTGCATCAGCTGCGCCTTGCCGCGCGGCGGCGGGGCGTCGCTGTAGTGGACGGTGCCGTGTTCGTCCTTCCACTTGTAGACTTGCGAAGTGGCCGCTTCCGCGGCCACTTCCGGGTTTGTTGCGGCGACGACGTCGGCGGCCACCAGCAGGACCAGGCCCAACAGGGCGGCCATCAGCCGCCAGTTGCCCGTGTGCCTGCCGTGTATGCGCTTCATGTCGCCTCCGCTCAAGCCGTCAAGCCTGCATCCCGCTGTGGCGCAGCAGCGCGTCGATCTGCGGTTCGCGGCCGCGGAAGGCCTTGAACGATTCGAGCGCCGGACGCGAGCCGCCCACCGACAGGATCTCCTGGTGGAAGCGCTTGCCGGTCTGGTCCAGCAGCTCGCCGCCGCCGGCCTCGACCGCCTCTTCGAAGGCCGCATACGCGTCCGCCGACAGCACTTCCGCCCACTTGTAGCTATAGTACCCCGCCGCATAGCCGCCGGCAAAGATATGGCCGAACGAGTGCTGGAAGCGGTTGAACGACGGCGGCACCAGCACCGAGAACTTGCTGCGCACGTCGTCGACCAGCGCCTGCACGGTCTGCTGGCTGTTCGGGTCGAAGTCGTAGTGCAGGTGCATGTCGATCAGCGAGAACTCGACCTGGCGCAGCGTCTGCATGCCGGACTGGAAGTTCTTCGCGGCCAGCATCTTGTCGTACAGCGCGCGCGGCAGCGGCTCGCCGGTCTTCACGTGAGCGGTCATGCCTTGCAGGACATCCCATTCCCAGCAGAAGTTTTCCATGAACTGCGACGGCAGTTCCACCGCATCCCATTCCACGCCCGAGATGCCCGACACCGACAGTTCGTCGACTTCGGTCAGCATGTGGTGCAGGCCGTGGCCGAATTCGTGGAACAGCGTGGTCACTTCGTCGTGCGTGAACAGCGACGGCTGCAGCTTGCCGTCCTGTTCGGCCGGCGGGGTGAAGTTGCAGGTGAGGTAGGCGATCGGGGTCTGCACGATGCCGCCGGTGGTGAGGCGGCGTCCGCGCGCGTCGTCCATCCACGCGCCCTGGCCCTTGCCCGGACGCGCGTACAGGTCGAGGTAGAACTGGCCGATCAGTTGATTACCTGCGTGGCCGTTTTTCTCGATACGGAAGAAGCGCACGTCCGGATGCCACACCGGCGCCTGGTCCTGGGCGATGGTGACGCCGAACAGGCGCGAGATCACGCCGAACAGGCCGGCCACCACCTTCGGTTCCGGGAAGTACTGCTTGACTTCCTGGGCCGAGAACGCATAGCGCTGCTCGCGCAGCTTTTCCGAGGCGTAGGCCACGTCCCAGGCCTGCATGTCGTCGATGCCCAGTTCGTCCTTGGCGAAAGCGCGCAGCTCGGCCAGGTCCTTTTCGGCGTAGGGGCGGGCGCGGCGCGCCAGGTCTTCCAGGAACTCGATCACGTGTTCCGGGCTCTCGGCCATCTTCGGCTCCAGCGACACGTGGGCGAAGCTGGTGAAATCGAGCAGCTTGGCTTCCTCGTCGCGCAGCTTCAGCAGCTGGGCGATGTTGCCGGTGTTGTCCCACTTCTCGACTTCCGAGAACACGACGCCCATCTCGGACGCCTTGGTGGCGTTGGCGCGGTAGATCTTTTCGCGCAGGTCGCGGTTGTCGGCGAATTGCAGGATCGGGAAGTAGGACGGGAAATGCAGGCTGAACTGCCAGCCTGTCTTGCCGTCGCGCTCGGCCGCGGCGCGCGCCGCACCCTTGGCGTCGTCCGGCAGGCCGGCCAGCTCGGCTTCGTCGGTGACCAGCAGCTTGAAGTCGTTGGTTGCATCCAGCACGTTTTCCGAGAAGCGGGTCGACAAAGCCGCCTGCTGTTCCTGGATCTCGGCGAAGCGCTGCTTCTGCGCTTCCGGCAGCTCGGCGCCGCCCAGGCGGAAGTCGCGCAGCGCGTTCTCGACGATGCGCTTGCGCGCCGGGCTCAGGGTGACGAATTCCGGGCTGGCGTGCAGCTGCTTGTATTTGGCGAACAGTGCCTCGTTCTGGCCCAGTTCGGTGAAGAATTCGGTGACCTTCGGCTGGTTCTCGTTGTAGACCGCGCGCAGTTCCGGCGTGTCCATCACGTGGTTCAGGTGATTCACCACGCCCCAGGCGCGGCCGAAGCGCTCGGTCGCTTCCTCGAGCGGGACCACGAAATTGTCCCAGGTGACATTCTCGGCAGGGGCTTCCAGCTGCGTCACCACGTCGCGCGCATGGGCGATCAATTGGTCGATCGCGGGCGTGACGTGCTCGGGACGGATCAGGTCGAAGCGCGGCAGGCCCGAAAAATCGAGGAGGGGATTGCTGGTGTCGATGCTCATGGTGTTCCTTCCAATGTCATGCGATTGAATCATGCAGTAATCATGCAACACCGGGCTTCGGCGCCATCCCCGAGCCCGGCCCAGGTTGTTCCTGTTTCTTGCCCAGCACGCGTTCCGCGGACTCGACGGTGTTCATCAACAGCATGGTGATCGTCATCGGGCCGACGCCGCCCGGCACTGGCGTGATGTGCGAGGCGACCTCGCGCACGCCGGCGAAATCGACGTCGCCGCACAGCTTGCCGGCGTCGTCGCGGTTCATGCCGACGTCGATCACGATCGCGCCCGGTTTGACCATGTCGGCGGTGACGGTGTTGCGGCGGCCGACGGCGGCCACGATGACGTCGGCCTGGCGGGTATGGTAGCCCAGGTCCGGCGTCGCGCTATGGCAGATGGTGACGGTCGCGTTGGCTTGCAAGAGCAGCAAGGCCATCGGCTTGCCGACCGTGTTCGAGCGGCCGATCACCACCGCGTGCTTGCCGCGCAGGTCGTAGCCGGTCGATTCGATCAGCTTCATGCAGCCGTACGGCGTGCACGGGCGGAAGCCGGGCAGGTTGGCGACCAGTTCGCCGGCCGACAGCACCGAATAGCCGTCCACGTCCTTGGTGGTGGCGATCGCCTCGATCACCTTCGACGAATCGATGTGCTTCGGCAGCGGCATCTGCACCAGGATGCCGTGGATGGCCGGGTCGGCGTTCAGGGCAGCGATGCGCTCCAGCAGGGCCGCCTCCGAAAAATCGGCCTCGTACTTTTCCAGCACCGAGTGGAACCCGACTTCGCCGCAGGCCTTGACCTTGTTGCGCACGTAGACGTGGCTGGCCGGATCGTCGCCGACGATGATCACGGCCAGGCCCGGCTGGTGGCCGGCGGCGGTGAGCTTGGCGGCGCGCTGGGCGATGTCGGCGCGCAGTTGTTGGGAAAGTTGGACTCCGTCGATCAGTTGGGCAGGCATGGCGGGGGACTCACTGGCTGGACAAAAACGAAATTATAAGCGGCGCCGGTATCGCGCGCCGTCCCCGGTCGTTCATTGTCATATTTATAGATGCGTTCGCAGAGGCCGGAAAACCCGCCGAAACGCGGCATCCATGCGGCTTTCATAGATAAATCCCATATTATGAAATCGAATATCGTATTTTGAAAAAGCGTCGATCCACTGGTAAAATCGACAGGCTTTATTTCAGGGATAGTTCTTTCGCCACCAAACGTCCATGAAGCGATCAAGGTCGGGTGGGGCACCAAACTCAAGGAGACGTAGCAATGTCAGCTCAACTCGACCAGTTGTCGGCACAAGCCGCCAACGACCCGGATACGCTCGAGACCAAGGAATGGCTCGACGCGCTCGAATCGGTCATCGAATTCGAAGGCACCGATCGCGCGCACTACCTGCTGGAGCGCCTGGTCGACCTGGCGCGCCGCCGCGGCGCCCAGATGCCGTTCTCGAGCAATACCGCGTACGTGAACACCATTCCGGCCCACCTGGAAGAACACTGCCCGGGCAACCTGGAATACGAAGAGCGCCTGCGCTCGTGGATGCGCTGGAACGCGATGGCGATGGTGGTCAAGGCCAACCGCGCCGACGGCGACCTGGGCGGCCACATCTCGTCCTTCGCCTCGCTGGCCAACATGCTGGGCATCGGCTTCAACCACTTCTGGAAAGCCCCGTCGGAAAACCACGGCGGCGACCTGCTGTACATCCAGGGCCACTCCTCGCCCGGCATCTACGCGCGCGCCTTCCTGGAAGGCCGCATCTCCGAAGAGCAGCTGCTGAACTTCCGCCGCGAAGTCGACGGCAAGGGCCTGTCGTCGTACCCGCACCCGAAACTGATGCCGGACTTCTGGCAGTTCCCGACCGTCTCGAT
>Ga0308163_10000724_pt1 | contig 47596 bp, 43 predicted proteins | sample PhyTR1_FD_201037 | JGI IMG/M metagenome (GOLD analysis project Ga0308163, IMG submission 201037) | Phyllosphere microbial communities from UC Gill Tract Community Farm, Albany, California, United States - DLSLT.R1 | ecosystem: Host-associated > Plants > Phyllosphere > Unclassified | place: USA... | reverse complement strand
AAAAGTTCATGTGGTTCTTCTCGCCATACCGTCCTGACATCCAGCAAGGCAACTTTGTATCCGAGGAAATGTTGGCGCAACTGAAAGTCGGCATGACGCGTGACCAGGTCCGCTTCATCTTCGGCACCGCGCTGCTGGCCGACCCGTTCCACGCCAACCGCTGGGACTACGCGTTCCGCATGGCCAAGGGCAATGGCGAGGTCACCACCAGCCGCGTAATTGTGTTCTTCGACAACGACGGCAAGGTCGCGCGCTGGGAAGGCGGCAACTTGCCGACCGAAAAAGAATACATCGCCCGCATCGCCGGCCCGGCGCCGAAGATCAAGAAGAATCCGGACGCGCCCGAGAACAAGCCGTCGTCCAGCGCGCCGCCGCCGACGACGACCGGCAGCGACAACGCCGCGCCCCAGCCGGTTGGCGTGACGGTGGGCAACCAGAACAAATAAGGAAGCACGCATGACCGCATTGAATATCGCCATCGCCGGTGCGAGTGGCCGCATGGGCCGCATCCTGATCGAAGCGGTCGAGAACGCGCCGGACGCCCGCCTCGCCGGCGCCCTGGACCGCGCCGGTTCGGGCAGCATCGGCAGCGACGCCGCCGCCTTCCTCGGCAAGCCGGGCGGCGTGCCGGTGCAGTCGGAGCTGTCGCAAGGGTTGGCCGGCGCCCGGTACCTGATCGACTTCACCCGTCCCGAAGGCACGCTGGAACACCTGGCGTATTGCGCCGAGCATGGCATCAAACTGATCATCGGCACCACCGGTTTCGACGACGCCGGCAAGGCCGCCATCGCCGAAGCGGCCAGGAAGACCGCGATCGTGTTCTCGCCCAACTTCAGCGTCGGCGTGAATGTCACGATGAAGCTGCTCGAACAGGCCGCCAAGGCGCTGTCGACCGGCTACGATATCGAAGTGATCGAGGCGCACCACCGCTTTAAGGTCGACGCCCCGTCCGGTACCGCGCTGAAGATGGGCGAAGTGATCGCCGGCGCGCTGGGCCGCGACCTCAAGGACTGCGCCGTCTACGCGCGCGAAGGCGTCACCGGCGAGCGCGATCCGTCGTCGATCGGCTTTGCCACCATCCGTGGCGGCGACATCGTCGGCGACCACACCGTGCTGTTTGCCGGCATCGGCGAGCGCATCGAAATCAGCCACAAATCGAGCAGCCGCGCGACGTATGCGCAGGGCGCGCTGCGCGCCTGCCGCTTCCTGGCCGACAAGCCGACCGGCTTGTTCGACATGTATGACGTGCTGTCGCTGAACGGATGACGCCCGCCGTCGCCAACCAGTTCACCCTGGCCCATTACTGGGAGCAGGGCGACGGCATCAGCCACGCGGTGGCGTTTGTGCTGCTGGCGATGTCGCTGGTGAGCTGGTTTTTCATCCTGTCGAAGGCCTTCGCGGCCTGGCGCGTGCGCCGCAGTTCCCCTGCCGTGCAGGCATTCTGGGAAGCGCCGACGATGGGCGACGGCGTCAACGCGCTGGCACTGGCGGATCCGGAAAAAATCTATCTGCCACTGGCGCAGCAGGGCGCCGCGCAAATCAGGGTGGCCGAGCGGCGGTCGCTGGGCGGCGAGATGGACCACGCCGCGCAGGTCACGCGCGTGTTGCGCGTGGCGATCCAGCGCTCGACCAACCGCCTCGAGGGCGGCCTGACCGTGCTGGCGTCGATCGGCGCGACCGCGCCGTTTGTCGGCCTGTTGGGCACCGTCTGGGGCATTTATCATGCGCTGGCCAATGTCTCGGCCAACGGCACCGTGCAGATCGACAAAGTGGCCGGTCCGGTGGGCGAGGCGCTGGTCATGACGGCGATCGGCTTGACGGTGGCGATACCGGCGGTGCTGGCGTTTAACGCCTTCAACCGGGTCAACCGGCTGACACTGGCCGAACTGGACGCGTTCGCGCACGACCTGCACGCCTATCTGACGACCGGCGCGCGCGCCGGCAAGTAACTACACGCTTAATTCGAGCCGGGAGCAAGCATGAGCTTTGGCGCATTCAACCACCACCGCCAGCCGGGCCCCATGGCCGACATCAACGTCACGCCGATGGTCGACGTGATGCTGGTGCTGCTGGTGATCTTCATCCTCAGCGCGCCGATGTTCACCAGCGCGGTCAAGCTCGACCTGCCGAAGGCGCAAGCGCCGACCAGCCAGCAGCAGGCCGAGGCGGCCACAGTCACCTTGGCCATCGACGCCCGGGGCAAGATCTTCTGGAACAACGAACCGCTCGAGCGCGACGCGCTGGAGGCGCGTTTGGTGGAAGCGGCCAAACAGGACCCGCAGCCGGAGCTGCAGCTGCGCGCCGACAAGGACACCCGCTACGAAGTGGTGGCGCAGGTGATGGCGGCGGCGCAGACCAATGGATTAACGAAATTGGGGTTCGTCACGGACCCGAAGAAAGAGCAAAAATAATGGCAACCGCAGAATTGAACGGCGCGGCGATCACCGACATGACCAGCTTCCACGCGGCCTGCAAGGCGGCGATGGGTTTTCCCGATACCTATGGCGCCACGATGGACGCCTGGGTCGATTGCCTGAGTTATCTGCGCGACGAGGATGGCATGAGCAAATTCCGCCTCAAGCCGAACGAGGTGCTGGAGATCGTCATCAAGGACGCCGACGCGCTGAAGGCTGCCGCGCCGGACATCCTGGAAGAGGTGACGTACTGCGTGGCCGGCATCAACGAACGGTATGAGGATTACGGCGAGAAGCCGGCTTTGAAGCTGACGCTGAAGTAGACCCGCACTGCCGGGCGCGGACGGCGCCGCGTCCGGGGGTATGGGGTCGGACCCCTTGGGGTCCGACCCCGGTGTGGCCTGGGGTTAAAACTCAGCCGACAATCGGGATCTGCGCCTTGGCGCCGGTCTCGCCGGGCGCCAGCGTCAACACCTCGAATCCGGTCTCGGTCACCAGCACCATGTGCTCCCACTGCGCCGACAACGACTTGTCGCGCGTCTCGACGGTCCAGCCGTCGGCCAGTTCCTTGGTGGCCGCGCGGCCGGCGTTGATCATCGGCTCGATCGTGAACAGCATGCCCGGCTTGAGCACCACGCCCTGGCCCGGACGGCCATAGTGCGTCACCTGCGGCTCCTCGTGGTAGACCTGGCCGATGCCGTGGCCGCAATAATCGAGCACCACGCTGAAGCCGGCCTTTTCCGCCACCGTCTGGATCGCGAAACCAACATCGCCCAGGGTCGCGCGCGGCTTGACGGCGCGGATGCCGGCCCACATCGCCGCATAGGTGGTCTCGACCAGCTTGCGCGCCGCCTTCGACGGTTCGCCGACGTAGTACATGCGGCTGGTGTCGCCGTGCCAGCCGTCCTTGATGACGGCCACGTCGATGTTGATGATGTCGCCGTCCTTGAGCACTTCCTCTGGCGAGGGGATGCCGTGGCAGACCACATGGTTGATCGAGCTGCACACGGTGGCCGGGAAGCCGCCGTAGCCGACGTTGGCCGGGATGACCTTTTGCACATTGACGATGTAGTCGTTGCACAGCTGGTCGAGGTAGGCCGTCGTCACGCCCGGCTTGATGTGCGGGCCGATCATCGTCAGCACGTCGGCCGCCAGCTGGGCGGCGACGCGCGCCATGACGATTTGCTCGGGCGACTTGATCAGATTGGCGTTACGGCGGGACATGGACTACCTCTTTCTTTTTGAAGGGGCGTAGTGTGCCACAAACCGCAAGCCCCATGCGCTAGCGTACCTCTTTCAGGTCGAAATGCGGGTTGTAAATCAGGCACAATAAATTGCCGAACGGGTCCGCCAGCTCGACCGTTTTGATGTCCTCGCCGACATCCTGGATCGCGCCGTGGATGGTCGCGCCCAGCGCCGTGATCCGTTCGACTTCGGCCGCGATATCGTCGACGCCCCAGTACACCATGCCGCCGGCGGTGGCCGCCCGGCCGTCCGGAATCAATCCCAGTTCAAAGCCGCCGACGCTGAAGCCCACATAAAAAGGCTGGTCGAAATAGGGCGCGGTGTCGAACACCTTCGCATACCACTCCTTGGCGGCCGCCAGATCGGCCACCGGATACACCAATGTGCGCAGTCCCTTGATCATGATGCTAGTCTCCCTGATGATGTCGAAAACGCTATCTTGGCACATCCGCTGCCCCGGCGATTGTAAGAATGGAAGCTGATAATCTAGGCGGCGCTTAAAAAACGTTCCGGCGCGCTGCCGGCGAATTCCTGGAAATCGTGGATCAGGTGGGACTGGTCGAAGTAGCCGCAGTCGAGCGCCAGCCCTGCCCAATCCGGCGCGGGCGACGCCTTGAGCGCGGCGGTGGCCCGGCGAAATCGGCAAATGCGCGCATACAGCTTGGGCGACAGCCCGACCCGCGTGCGGAACTGCGCCGCCAGGTGCTGGCGCGAGACGCCCAGCTGCGCCGCCAGATCGTCGATCCGCACGCCACCGGCGCTGGTGTCGATCAGACCCACGGCGCGGCTGATCAGCGCCCCGCCGCCCGCCAGCGGGGCCGCCTCGCGCAGCCGCTGCAACAACTGCGTTTCAATTAATGCAAGTCGTTCGCGGTCGCTCAGCTCCCGGTTCCATAGTGCGTCGCCCAGCCGGTCGGCGGCGCTGCGGCCCCACAGCAGGTCGATGTCGGCCCGCTGATCGGTCAGCGCATGCAGCGGGGTCGCCAGGAAAGCCCCGGCCGCCCCGGGCTTGAAGCGCACCGCCACCGTGCTCACCGGCCCGGCGCTGGCCACCTGGATGGCGGTACTCATCATGCCGACGGCGAAAGCCGGCTGTCCGCCGTCCTGCCACAGGATGTCGACGCAGTTATCGGGCAGTACGCGGTGCATATGCGCCCGTCCCGGTGCGACCGATAGCACGCGCGCCGTCCACATGCAGTCGACATGGGCGCTTAAAGCCGGGTGGGGAGGGTATTCGCGGTAATACATTGGCAAGGTATCCAGGTGGGCATGTCGATCAAATCGACACGTTGGCCAAACATATTTAAAGATATAGGAAAAATCGACGCATGCTGGCCAGGAACCTACGCCAACCGGTCACTATCGTGTTAGATCTACCAGGAGCGCTTCATTGATAAAGTATTTCTCGCGCCCAATCTGCTTTGGGATCAACACACCCAGCGCAGCCAGGGTTTGCAGATAAACGGACGAGGTCTGTCGCTTGGCTATATTAGCGTCGACCAAGAACTGAATCTTGGTGTAGGGGTGACGAAAGACTGCTTCGATCAATTCTTTGCTGTAAATCGCTGGAGCCTCCAATCGCACCTTTTCACGAACCCTTTCCATCAGCGCGAGGATACGTTTGACTTGGTCGAACGTCTGTTGAGCGGTGCTTTCCACTGCTCGCAACATAAACAGTACCCAGTGTTCCCAATCGTGCTGCTCGGTCACTCTTTGTAAGTTCAGGTAGTACTCTCGCTTGTTCGCAATGATGTAACGCGATAGGAATAGCACAGGAATATCCATTAATCCCATTTGCACAAGATACAGCAAGTTCAAAATGCGTCCTGTACGCCCATTTCCATCGGGGAAAGGATGGATCGCCTCGAACTGGTAGTGAATCACTGCCATTTTGATCAAGGGATCAATCCCGTCCTCGGCGTGAACGAAGCGTTCAAGATCGTACAGTTTTGTGCGGATGATATCGTCGCCAACCGGAGGCGTGTAGATGATGCCGCCCACTTCATTTTTTAGCGCGGTGCCTGGGATTGAACGGATTCCGATGTCCGATTGTTTAATCAGTTGCGCTATTTCGATAAAGAGATTGGTAGTGAGAGGCCGGTCTCTCAATGCCGCGAAACCATGCTGAAGCGCCTGCCGGTACCGCAGCACTTCCTTGGTATGCGGGTCTGTCCTGGAATTTAATCCTGCGTCGGCGCGGTACAGCTCGTCGTTGGTAGTGACGATGTTCTCGATCTCCGATGACAGTCGTGCTTCCTGGAGAGTGATGCTATTGATGAGCATGCGTTGATTTGGTATTTGCCCCGCGAGCCCACGCAGATTCGCCAGTGCGCGGTTAGCACCAATAGCCTGCTTCAGCACGGCCTTGGTTTCAAGGTCTTGGGCAGGAGGCAAGAACGGCAGATCGTTGTAAGGCTGGTTGCGGTCAAAAGCCATCAGGTGGCGCTCCTATGGTTACAGCGCCATCTTATCCCAGGTCGTGGGACGGTAAATATTGCGGGACGAAGGTGGATTGGACCGGCGGGTGCGTCACCCGGCCTCAGCGCGGCGGCTACTCGCAGAGCCCGGCCGCGCATTCTGAACATGAACCGGTATAATGTCCGGTTCATATTCCTTTTTTGCCGGGCCACGCCGGCCGCACACCACCATGCAAGATAAATATAGTCCCGCCGACGTAGAACAAGCCGCGCAATCCCACTGGAAGGCCATCGACGCCTACAAAGCCGTCGAGCACGACCCGCGTTTCCCGAAAGGGAAGTACTACGCCTGTTCGATGCTGCCTTACCCATCGGGCAAACTGCACATGGGGCACGTCCGCAACTATACGATCAACGACGTCATGTACCGCTACCTGCGCATGAACGGCTACAACGTGCTGATGCCGATGGGCTGGGACGCGTTCGGCATGCCGGCGGAAAACGCGGCAATGGCCAACAACGTGCCGCCGGCGCAGTGGACCTATTCGAACATCGCCCACATGCGCGAGCAGATGGAGTCCATGGGCCTGGCGATCGACTGGTCGCGCGAGATGACCGCCTGCAAGCCGGAATACTACAAGTGGAACCAGTGGATGTTCCTGAAGATGCTTGAAAAAGGCATCATCTACAAGAAGACCGGTACCGTGAACTGGGACCCGATCGACCAGACCGTGCTGGCCAACGAGCAGGTCATCGACGGCCGCGGCTGGCGTTCGGGCGCGCTGATCGAAAAGCGCGAGATCCCGATGTACTACGCCCGCATCACCGACTACGCCGACGAGCTGCTGGAGCACGTCGACAGCAAGCTGCCGGGCTGGCCGGAGCGCGTGCGCACCATGCAGGCCAACTGGATCGGCAAATCGACCGGCGTGCGTTTCGCCTTCCCGCACCAGATCAAGGACGCCTCGGGCGCCTTGATCGGCGACGGCAAGATGTACGTGTTCACCACCCGTCCGGACACCATCATGGGCGTGACCTTCTGCGCCGTGGCGGCCGAGCATCCGCTGGCGATCCACGCCGCGCAGACCAACCCTGAACTGGCCGCCTTCAACGCCGAGTGCAAACTGGGCTCGGTGATCGAAGCCGACATGGCCACGATGGAGAAGAAGGGCATGCCGACCGGCCTGTTCGTCACCCATCCGCTGACCGGCGAGCAGGTCGAGGTCTGGGTCGGCAACTACGTGCTGATCACCTACGGCGACGGCGCCGTCATGGGCGTGCCGGCGCACGACGAGCGCGATTTCGCCTTCGCCAAAAAATACAACCTGCCGATCAAGCAAGTGATCAAGGCCGAGGGCCAGGAGTTCTCGACCGACGCATGGCAGGAATGGTATGGCGACAAGGCCATCTCCATCGTCACCAATTCGGGCAAGTACGACGGCCTGGCCTACGCCGACGCCGTGGACGCGGTGGCCGCCGACATGGCAGCCAAAGGCCTGGGCGAGAAGAAGATCACCTTCCGCCTGCGCGACTGGGGCATCTCGCGCCAGCGTTACTGGGGCACGCCGATCCCGATGATCAACTGCGCCGATTGCGGCTCGGTGCCGGTGCCTGAAAAAGATCTGCCGGTGGTGCTGCCGGAAGACTGCGTACCCGATGGCAGCGGCAATCCGCTGAACAAATATGAAGCCTTCCTCAAGTGCGACTGTCCACAGTGCGGCAAGCCGGCGCGCCGCGAGACCGACACGATGGATACCTTCGTCGACTCGTCGTGGTACTACATGCGCTATACGTCGCCGGGCGCCAACGCGTCCATGGTCGATGAACGCAACGACTACTGGATGCCGATGGACCAGTATATCGGCGGCATCGAGCACGCTGTTTTGCACCTGTTGTATGCGCGCTTCTGGACCAAGGTGATGCGCGACTTCGGCATCGTCAAGTTCGACGAGCCGTTCACCAACCTGCTGACGCAGGGCATGGTGCTCAACGAGACGTACTTCCGCGAGGACGACGCGGGCAAGAAGACCTGGTTCAACCCGGCCGACGTCGAAGTGACGCTGGACGACAAGGGCCGTCCGCAAGGCGCCACGTCGAAGGACGACGGCCAGCCGGTGCAAATCGGCGGCACCGAGAAGATGTCGAAGTCGAAGAACAACGGCATCGACCCGGCCGCGCAGATCGGCCAGTATGGCGCCGACACCGCGCGCCTGTTCACGATGTTCGCCTCGCCGCCGGAACAGACGCTGGAATGGTCGGGCAGCGGCGTCGAAGGCGCCAACCGCTTCCTGCGCCGCGTGTGGGCGTTCGGCTACGCGCAGGCTGCGCGCATCGAGTCGGCGTTGAATGCCGCGCCGGCGCCGGTCGCCACCGAGCCGCAGAAAACCCTGCGCCGCGAACTGCACAAGATCCTGCAGCAGGCCGACTATGACCTCAAGCGCATCCAGTACAACACCGTCGTTTCGGCCTGCATGAAGATGCTCAACACGATCGAATCGGCAAAGCTGGACGACAGCGCAGAATCGAACGCGCTGGTCGCCGAAGGCTTCTCGATCTTCCTGCGTTTGCTGAACCCTGTCGCTCCGCACATCACCCACGTGCTGTGGGAGGAACTGGGCTACGCCAAGGCGCACGGCGATATCCTCAACACGCAGTGGCCGCAGGTCGATCCGGCCGCGCTGGAGCAAGCCGAGATCGAGATGATGATCCAGGTGAACGGCAAATTGCGCGGCAGCGTGGTCGTCGCCAAGGGCGCCGACAAGGCCACCATCGAGGCGCTGGCGCTGGCCAGCGAAGGCGTACAGAAATTCATCGAGGGCACGCCGAAGAAGATCATCGTCGTGCCGGGCAAATTGATCAACATCGTTGTTTAACGGTTTAACTGGCGGATATCGGATGACAAACATGGCAAGCAGGTCCCGGTTGTTCCAGCGCGCGCGTTCCCACGTGCGCGTGTACTCCCTCGTGCTGGCGTTGTCGCTGACGGTGTCGGCGTGCGGTTTCCATCTGCGCGGCGACGGCGGCCACTACACGCTGCCGTTCCCGACGATGTATGTGGGATTGCCGGAGTCGTCGCCGCTGGCGGTCGACTTGAAGCGCAACATCAACGCCAACGGCAGCACCACCGTCGTTAAAACCGCCAAGGAAGCCGAAGGCATCATCGAGGTGATCTCCAATCCGGAGCACACCAAGACCAAAACCATCCTGTCGCTGAACAGCAATGGCCGCGTGCGTCAGTACCTGCTCTCGTACAGCATCGTGTTCCGCGTGGTGGACAAGCAGGGCGCGGTGCTGCTGCCGCCGACGTCGATCGCGCTGAGCCGCCCGATCGACTTTAACGAAACCCAGTTGCTGGCCAAGGAGCAGGAAGAGGCCTTGCTGTACAAGGATATGCAGACCGACCTGGTACAGCAGATGATGCGCCGTATCGCCGCCATCAAGATGACGCGCATGTCGGTGCCTGCTTCAACGCCCGCTTCAACGCCGAATCCGGCGCCGACCCAATCGGCACCGGCCGTGCCGATCCTCTAAGGGCACGTTTATGCAATTGCGGTTGGAAGCGCTGGACGGCCATTTGACGAAGTCTTTATCCCAGCTTTACGTCATCACCAGCGATGAGCATCTGCTGGCGCTGGAGGCCGCCGACAAGATTCGCCGCGCCGCTCGCGCGCAGGGCTATTCGGAGCGTGACGTGCTGACCGTCGAGCGAAGCTTCAAGTGGGGCGAGCTGCTGGCGGCCAACCAGGCGCTGTCGCTGTTCGGCGATAAGAAGCTGATCGAGCTGCGCATCCCCACCGGCAAACCGGGCAAGGATGGCGGCGCCGCGCTACAGAACTATGTCAAGGACCTGAGCCCGGACAACCTGACCCTGATCACCTTGCCCAAGCTGGATTGGCAGACGCAGAAGGCGGCCTGGGTGGCCGCGCTGCAGCAGGCGGCGGTCTACATCGACATCGCGCAGATCGAACGCGCGCATTTGCCCAACTGGATAGGCCAGCGCCTTGCCGCGCAGGGGCAAAGCGCGGACCGTCAAAGCGTCGATTTCATCGCCGACCGCGTCGAGGGCAACCTGCTGGCGGCGCACCAGGAAATCCAGAAACTGGCTTTGCTGCACGAGCCGGGCAAGCTGACCTACGAGCAGGTGCACGACGCGGTGCTCAACGTGGCGCGCTATGACGTATTCAAGTTGAGCGAGGCGATGTTGTCGGGCGATCCGGCGCGGCTGGTGCGCATGCTCGAAGGCCTGAAAGGCGAGGGCGAGGCGCTGCCGCTGGTGCTGTGGGCGGTGTCGGAGGAGATCCGCACGCTGTTGAAACTGAAGTCGGGCATGGCGCAGGGACGGCCGCTTGGCGCGCTGCTCAAGGAATACCGCATCTGGGGCCCGAAAGAGCGCATGATGGATCCGGCGCTGCGCCGTATCTCGCTGCCGACCCTGGAAGCGGCGATGAAGGACGCGGCGCAGGTCGACAAGATGATCAAGGGCCTGCGCGCCAAGGCGCACAACGGCGACGCCTGGGACGCGATGCTGCAGCTGGCATTGAAAGTGGCGCGCGGCTGAAGGCAGTTTTTAGATCTGCCGTCTAAGTATGTAACGGACATCGTGGAATGAACATGGATATCAAGCACTACATGGAACAACTGGGCCAGCAGGCGCGCAAGGCGTCGCGTGCGATGGCCCGCGCCGACAGCGCCACGCGCAACCGCGCGCTGACCCTGATCGCCGACGCCATCGAACGCGACGCCGACCAGCTGCGCGCAGCCAATCAGCTCGACATGGACGCTGCGGCCGCCAACGGCCTGGCGCCGGCCATGCTGGATCGCCTGGCGCTGTCCGACAAGGCGATTGCCACGATGGTCGAAGGCCTGCGCCAGATCGTCGCGCTGCCCGATCCCATCGGCGAGATCTCCGGTTTGAAATTCCGCCCGTCGGGCATCCAGGTCGGCCAGATGCGCGTGCCGCTGGGCGTGATCGGCATCATCTACGAATCGCGTCCGAACGTCACCGTCGATGCGGCGGGCCTGTGCATCAAGAGCGGCAACGCCACCATTCTGCGCGGCGGCTCGGAAGCGATCCACTGCAACCGCGCGCTGGCCAAGCTGGTCAAGGAAGGCCTGGCCGGCGCCGGCCTGCCGGAGGACGGCGTGCAGGTGGTCGACACCACCGACCGCGCCGCCGTTGGTGCGCTGATCACCATGCCGCAATACGTGGACGTGATCGTCCCGCGCGGCGGCAAGGGTCTGATCGCGCGCCTGATGGAAGAGGCGACCGTGCCGATGATCAAACACCTGGACGGCATCTGCCACGTCTACATCGACGCCAAGGCCGATCTGAAAAAGGCAGTGGACATCGGCTTCAACGCCAAGTGCCACCGCTACGGCACCTGCAACACCATGGAAACGCTGCTGGTCGCACGCGCGATCGCGCCGGCGGTGCTGCCGAAACTGGCCGCGCTGTACGCGACAAAGGAAGTCGAACTGCGCGCCGATCCGGAAGCTCTGGCGATCCTGTCGGCGGCGGGCTATCCGCATCTGGTGGCCGCCACCGAGGAGGATTGGTCGACCGAATACCTGGCCGCGATCCTGTCGGTGAAAATCGTCGACGGTATCGACGAGGCGATGGAGCACATCAACCACTACTCGTCCAAGCACACTGAATCGATCATCACCGAAGACCACAGCGACGCCATGCGCTTCCTGCGCGAGGTCGATTCGGCGTCGGTGATGATCAACGCCTCGACGCGCTTCGCGGACGGCTTCGAATACGGCCTTGGCGCCGAAATCGGCATCTCGAACGACAAGCTGCACGCGCGCGGCCCGGTGGGTCTGGAAGGTTTAACGTCGTTGAAATACGTGGTATTCGGTCACGGTGAAGTTCGTCAATAAAGGATAGCTATGCTCTGGATTAAAGCGCTGCACATTTTCTTCGTCATCTGCTGGATGGCCGGGGTGTTCTACCTGCCGCGCATCTTCGTCAATCTGGCGATGGAGACCAACACCGCCACCACCGAGCGCCTGACGCTGATGGCGCGCAAGTTGTATCGTTTTTCGATGTGGTTGTCGGTATTCGCGGTGGTGTTCGGCGCGATCCTGGTGTACATGCAGTACGGCGCGAAAATGCCGGGCTGGATGCACGCCAAGCTGCTACTGGTGGTGCTGGTGGTGGGCTATCACCACGCCTGCGGTTCGATCCTGAAGAAATTCGAAAAAGGCGTCAATACGCGCAGCCACAAGTGGTTCCGCGTCTTCAATGAAGTGCCGGTGTTTATGTTGTTGGCCATCGTTATCCTGGTTGTCGTCAAACCTTTCTGATCGGAGCATCATGAGCAAAATCTGTCAGTATTTCTTCGCCATCCAGTCGCCGTGGACTTATCTGGGGCATGAGCGCTTCGTCGCGATGGCGCGCCAGCACGCGGTGCAGATCGAAGTGCGTCCTTGCGACCTGGGCAAGGTGTTCGGCGTCTCCGGCGGGCTGCCGCTGGCCAAGCGCGCGCCGCAGCGCCAGGCCTACCGGCTGGTTGAACTAACCCGCTGGTCGGAGTTCCTCGGCATGCCGATGAACGTGCAGCCGAAGTTTTTCCCGGTGTCGCCCGACCTGGCCACCCGCATGGTGATCGCCACGCGCCTGACGCATGGCGTCGATGTCGCGCTTGAACTGTCCGGCGCCATCATGCGCGGCCTGTGGGCCGAAGAGAAGAACATCGGCGACGAGGACACGCTGGCGCAAATCGCCGGCAGCTGCGGCCTCGATGGCCGCGCGCTGATCAAATCGTCCGAGACGGCCAGCGTGCAGGCCGAGTACGACCGCAACACCGAGGACGCCACTGCCGCCAATGTATTCGGCTCGCCGTGGTATCTGCTCGATGGCGAGAGCTTCTGGGGCCAGGACCGCCTGGACTTCCTCGAGCGCGCAATGCAAAAGTAAATCTGTAGCAGTAAGCAGCACAGCAGTAAAGCAGTAAAGCAGTAAGCGTAACAACGGGTTTTAGTTTTTCAACGGACAAAAGGTACACCTATGGCATCCTATTTTTGCCCATGCCCGCGCGGCATGGAAGCGGCACTGGCCGAAGAACTGGGCGAAATCGCCCTCCTGAGCACCACCATGAAGGTGCACAACCAGGTTCCCGGCGGCGTGCACTGCTCCGGCGACCTGCTGGACTCCTACCGCATCAACCTGCATTCGCGCATCGCTTCGCGCGTGCTGATGCGCATGGCCGTCACCGGCTACCAGAACGAGAACGACATCTACGATCTGGTGCTGGCGCAGCAGTGGGAAGACTGGTTCACCTACGACCACACGATCCGGGTCGACGTCACCGCCGTCAAATCGCCGCTGAAAAGCCTGGAGTTCACCACGCTGAAGATCAAGGACGCGATCTGCGACCGCTTCCGCGACCAGTTCGACAAGCGTCCTTCGGTCAACACCAAGGAACCTGACATGCGCATCGTCGGCTTCCTCGACGCGCGCCAGTTCATCATCTACCTGGACACCTCGGGCGAAGCACTGTTCAAGCGCGGCTGGCGCGAGGAAACCGGCGATGCGCCGCTGCGCGAGAACCTGGCCGCCGGCCTGCTGCGCGTGTCGGGCTGGAAGCCGGGCATGCCGCTGTTCGACCCGATGTGCGGCTCCGGCACCATCCTGTGCGAAGCGGCCCAGATGGTGCAGGGCATTCCGCCAGGCGCGCGCCGCCGTTTCGCCTTTGAAGCCTTCAACGACTTCGATCCGGCGCCGTGGAACGAGATGAAAAATTTGGTCAAGGCCAATCCGCTGCCGGCTTCGCCGACCATCTTCGGCTCCGACATCTCGGGCGACATGGTGGCGATGACCCGTCATAACCTGAAGTGCGCCGGCATCATGTTCGACGTGCCGCTCAAGCAGATCGAGGCGCAGGAAGTGAAGGCGCCGACCGAGCAGCCGGGCATCCTGCTGACCAATCCGCCGTACGGCGAGCGTATCGGCGTGCGCGGCGACTCGTCGCTGCCGGAAGATGAGCTGGCGACCGGTTTCTATTCGGCGCTGAGCACCACGCTCAAGCAGCGCTTCGCCGGCTGGACGGTGTTCCTGTTCACCGCCGACCTGGGGTTGCCGAAGATGCTGCGCCTGAAGGAATCGCGCAAGACGCCTTTCTTCAACGGCGCGCTCGAATGCCGTTTGTTCCGCTTCGATATGGTGGCGGGTTTTAACCGCCGCGAAGCGGCCAAGCCCAAAGAAGTTTAAGAAATTCGCGTCGATGCGGCACTGAACCCGCAGGGCCACGCAGGGGTCGTACCCAACCGGGTACGACCCCGAGGTGTGAGCGCCGGGTGGGGGTGCAAGCCGGCGCTTACCTGGAAAGCGCCGCATGTTCCCCACACCTCCCGCTAATCTCCCGCCCGATCCTGTCGAGGACATCCCGCCGCCGCCGCCTTCGCACATGAAGGTGCTCAGCGCGGCCGGCCTGGCGACCATGCTGGCCGCGATGTCGATGCTGGGGCCATTCTCGATCGACGCCTACCTGCCGGCCTTCCCCAACATCCAGGCCACGCTGGGCGCCACTCCGCTCGAGGTGCAACAAAGCCTGACGTTCTATATGCTGGCCTTCGCCGCCATGGTGCTGTGGCATGGCGCGCTGGCGGACGCCTTCGGCCGCCGCAACGTGGTGCTGGTGTCGCTGGTGATGTTCGCCATCGGCACCCTGGGTTGCGCCTCCGCGCACACGGTGCATTACCTGTGGGTGTTCCGCATCATGCAGGGCGTCTCGGCCGGGGCCGGGGTGGTGGTGGGGCGCGCCATCATCCGCGACCTGTACGACGATGCCGCCGCAGCGCGCCTGCTGTCGATGGTGACGATGATCTTCTCGATCGCGCCGGCCATCGCGCCTATCCTCGGCGGCTGGATCGTCACGCTGTTCGACTGGCGCGCGATCTTCCTGTCGCTGCTGGCCTACACCATCCTGCTGTTCATTTACTGCTACCGGCGCCTGCCGGAGACGCTGCCGCCGCATAAGCGCCAGCCGTTCAATCCGCGCTACCTGGCGCGCAACTACGGCCAGATCATGCGTTCGCCGTTGTTCCATATGAAGTCCGGCGTGGTCGCGTTCAACTTCGCCGGCCTGTTCGTGTACATCGCGGCGGCGCCGGAATTCCTGCCCAAGCACCTCGGTCTGGGCGCGTCGCAGTTCGGCTGGCTGTTCATTCCGGCGGTGTCGGGGATTTTTCTTGGCGCGCTGACGGCCAACCGCATGGCCGGCAAGATGACATTTTCGCGACAGATCGGCATCGGCTTTTGCTTCCTGATTTCGGCGTCGGTGTTGAACGTTCTTTACCACCTGTTCCTGCCGCCGGCGCTGCCTTGGTCGGTCGCACCGCTGTTTTTTTACAACTTCGGCATGTCGGTGGTGGCACCCGCCGCAACCCTGCTGGCGATGGATCTGTTTCCCCATATTCGCGGCACCGTGGCCTCGTGCCAGTCGTTCGCGCTCACCCTGCTGGGCGCCCTCGTGGCGGGCGTGATCGCGCCATTCCTATCACACTCCGTGCTCTGGCTAGCCGCCGGACAGCTGGCATTTAGTGCCTCTGCTCTCCTTTTATGGTTGACGTCGCGCCATTACCGGCGCATGCTTCTACGCCATCCAGGTTAACACTTGTTTACGGGGGGAAATTGAAATAGTTTAGAATGAAAGATAAATAGCGGCTTGATAGCTGCTAAGTTATCATGATACTTTATGCTAATATAACTTTTCCTGACGTAATTTTGAGCCCTGAACCTGCTTGAAATACTGATTAAAAAATAACATCTGCGGTACTGAGCCGTTGAGTACCCCCCTTATTCGACGACCACTGGCGGCAAAGCTGGATACGATGCATCAACCTGACCATGACATTCGCAATCGATTGCTGATTGCCCGTCTGCCGGCCATGCCGCAGATACTCATTAAGTTGATCGAGCACTTGCAGGCGGACGACGCCGGCATGCCGGAGCTCGCCGCATTGATCGCCAAGGATGCGGCGATGACCAGCAAGATCCTCACCGTCGCCAACAGCTCGGCCTTCCACCGCAACGCCCGCACCGTGGGCCTGGAACAGTCGCTGGTGTCGCTCGGCACCGACATGATCAAGACGCTGGTGATCAGCGAATCGGTGTTCCAGACCTTTAACAGCTTCCCCCATTCCGGCAGCACCGATTTGCGCGGCTTCTGGAAAGGCTCGCTGACGACCGCCGTCATGGCGCGCGACATCGCCCGCAAGATGGAGTATCCGCACGTCGAGGAAGCCTATCTGGCCGGCCTGCTGCACAACGTCGGCCGCCTGGCCCTGCTGGCGACCGCGCCCAAGGAATACGGCTTCAATTTCATGGCGCGCGACGACGAGGACCTGTGCGCGGTCGAACAGCGCACCTTGCAGATCACGCACTCGGAGGCGGGCGCCTGGCTGATCGAGCGCTGGCACCTGGACTCCTTCCTGGCCGACAGCGTGCTGTATCACCACGAGCCGCTGGCGCGCCTGGAGTCGTCGCACCCGCTGATCCGCATCGTGCGCCTGGCGCACCTGTTGTGCTGCCACGACGACCAGGGCGAGGCGATCGAGAATGGCGGCTATCTGTGCGGGCTCGATGGCGAGGTGCTGCGGCAGATCGTCAGCAACGCCGCGCGCCAGGTGCAACAGTCGGCCGATTACCTCGGCATCGACCTGGCCGGCGTCGACGACGTACCGGTGCCGGCGGCCTACGCGCCGCCGGTGGTCGATCCGGTGCAGCAGCGCCTGTCGGAGGAAGTGCGCAACATGGTGCTGGTGTCCGAGATGGGCCAGTCCTTCGCGCGCCAGAACGGCGAGGCCGGCCTGCTCGAATCGATGACGCGTTCGGCGCGCATCCTGTTCGATTTCGAGAACGCGCTGGTGCTGCTGGAGAGCCCGACCGGGCACGCGCTGCACGGCACCGCCACCGGCGACCAGCAACTGCGGTTCTCGGAATTCATCATCCCGCTCAACAAGGGCGGCCTGGTGGCGGCGTGCGCGCTGGAACGCAGGCTGTCGATCATCAGCCGCGACGGAAATCTGCAACCGCAGCAGCCGCCATTGAGCGTGGCCGAGGACCAGCTGTTCCGCATCCTCGGCACCGAAAGCATGGTCTGCCTGCCGCTGGTGGCCAACCAGCGCTGCCTCGGTGTGCTGATCGGCGGCGCGCCGGCCTGGCAGATGGCCAGCTACCAGAAGCGCGCGCGCTTCCTGCAGTCGTTCGGCACCCAGGCCGCCGCCGCGCTGGAGACGGCCATCAGCGAACGCGGTCACACCAAGCGCCAGATCGCCCATGTCGCCGAGGAGTACCGCGAGGCGTCGCGGCGCGTGGTGCACGAGGTGAACAACCCGCTGTCGATCATCAAGAACTATCTGTCGGTCCTCGACAGCAAGCTGGCCAGGCGCGAGCCGGTGGTCGGCGAGATGTCGATCCTGAACGAGGAGATCGACCGCGTCGGACAACTGATCAACGGCCTGGCCGACCTGCAGCCGACCGAAACGAGCCACGCCACCGATGTCGCGCGCGTGGTCGACGACGTGCTGCGCCTGTTCCGCGCCACCGACTTCGTGCCGGCGTCGGTGCAGATCGTCGTGCGCATGCAGGAGGAGCCGGCCGACATCGAGGGCGACGCCGACCTGCTCAAGCAAATCCTGGTCAACCTGATCAAGAACGCGGTCGAGGCCATGCCCGACGGCGGCAAGATTGAAATCGCCAATCGCGGCCACGTCAACCGCGAGCGCAAGCTGTATCTGGAGCTGGTCATCGGCGACACCGGCCCCGGGCTGTCGACCGAGGTGCTGGCCAATCTGTTTTCCCAGGTGCGCAGCACCAAGGAGGGCCCGCACCATGGCCTGGGCCTGTCCATCGTCCACGGCCTGGTGAAGAAGATGCACGGCCTGATCACCTGCCGCTCCGGCAAAGCGGGAACCACTTTCGAAATCTTGCTGCCCGCGCGTAGCAGTCCCAGTCCCGTCGGCGGCGTGCAAACGCGGTTGATGGATTCAGTTTAAGGCCATGATGAACCTGACTCCCGCCGGCACCGCCGCCCCAGAAACGAGTTCGGACGACCCGACCCCCGTCGTCCACGCAGCCGATAATTGGCCCCGCATCCTGCTGGTTGACGACGAGCCGCGCCTGCTGTCGTCGCTGTACGAGCTGCTGCGCGACCGCGATTACCATCTGGTGACCGCGACCTGCGGCAGCGAGGCGCTGGCCCAGCTGACCAAACTGAGATTCGATCTGATCCTGCTCGACCTGCGCCTGCCCGACATGAGCGGCCACGAGATCATGGACTTCATCAACGCCAAGGGCATCGACGGCGACGTCATCGTCATGAGCGGGGAGGTCGGCATCGACGCCGCGATCGGCGCGCTCAAACGCGGCGCCTACGACTACCTGCGCAAGCCTTACAGCCGCGAGGAGCTGCTCAAGACGGTGGAGAACGCGCTGCAAAAGCGCCGCCTGGCGGTCGACAACGAGCGCATCGCCTCGAAGCTGGAAAATTCCGAGAAGATGTACCGCTACCTGGTCGACAGCTCGCCGGACATCATCTATACGCTCAACCACGAAGGCAAGTTCACGTTCATCAACGACCGCGTGCAGCAGCTGCTGGGCTTTACCCGCGAAGAGCTGATCGGCAAGCACTATTCAATGCTGGTGCACGACGAGGACCAGGAGCGCGCCCGCTACGCCTTCAACGAGCGCCGCGTCGACGAACGGGCCTCGCGCAACGTCGAGCTGCGCCTCAAGTGCAACATCGGCGGCGGCATCGAGCGCACCTTCAACAACACGCTGATGACGATTTCGCTCAACGCCATCGGCATGCACGTGCCGGATCGCAGCGTCACGAAGCACGAATTCTTCGGCACCTATGGCGTCGCGCGCGACATCACGGACCGCAAGCGCGCCGAGGAGGTGATCTCCTACCAGGCCTACCACGACATCCTGACCGACCTGCCGAACCGCATGCTGTTCAAGGACCGCCTGGGACTGGCCGTGATCCAGGCCAAGCGCAAACTGACCGAACTGGCGGTGATGTTCATCGATCTGGACCGCTTCAAGCTGGTCAACGATACGCTGGGCCACGTCAAGGGCGACGAGCTGCTGCAGCAGGTGTCGCAACGCCTGAAAGTGTGCCTGCGCCGCGGCGACACGCTGGCGCGCCAGGGCGGCGATGAATTCACCATCGTGCTGCCGGAGCTGCGCGACCGCCAGGACGCCAAGTCGATCGCCGAGAAATTCCTGGAAAGCCTGCACGCGCCGTTCGACCTCGATGGCCACGAGGTGCACATCTCCGCCTCGATCGGCATCGCCATCTATCCGAACGACGGCGAAACCATCGACGAGCTGCTGCGCCATGCGGACATCGCCATGTACCAGGTCAAGGCGCTGGGCAAGAATGGCCACAGCTTCTATCACAACTCGATGCTCGACGTGTCGCACCAGAAGATCGCGCTCGAGCAAAGCCTGCGCAAGGCGCTTGAACTGAACGAGCTGGAAATGTACTACCAGCCGCAGCTCGACGTCGCCACCGGCCGCATCATCGGCGCCGAAGGGCTGATGCGCTGGAACCATCCGCAGCGCGGGTTGCTGTCGGCCGGCGAGTTCCTGCCGTTCGCCGAGGAAAACGGCTTGATGCTGCCGATCTCGGACTGGATGCTGGGCGCCTTGTGCCGCGACCTGCTGCAGTGGAACGCCGCCGGCGGCGAGGCGATCCGCCTGTCGCTGAACCTGTCGCCGCAATACCTGGACCGGGGCGACTTTTTCGAGAAGATGCGCGGCGCGCTGACGCGCTACAACATCTCGCCGGCGCAGATCGAAGTCGAGATCACCGAGAACATCTGCATCCGCAATCCGCAGTACGCGATCGAACAGCTGAACAAACTTTGCCAGCTGGGCGTATCGGTGGCGATCGACGATTTCGGCACCGGCTATTCGTCGCTGTCGTATTTGCACCGCTTCCCGATCCACACCATCAAGATCGACCAGTCCTTCGTCAAGGAGATCCACGACGAGAACGGCCACTACCCGGTGATCCTGGCGATCATCTCGATCGCGCGCGGCCTTGGCCTGCATCTGGTGGCCGAAGGCGTGGAGACCGAGATCCAGGCGCGCTACCTGCAGGCCAACGGCTGCACTACGATGCAGGGCTATCTGTATCACCGCCCGATCTCGCTGCTGAGTTTTATCGACGTGCTGCAGGACCAGAACCGCTTGTCGGCCACCTCCTCGCCGCCCCCCAACGCTCCCAAGGCGCCGAATACAGACACCCAACCGGCCATGGTCGCAATCCAGGCTTGAACAATCAGTGAAGCAGCATGACGAAACACACGCCTGACGGACCCGATGCCAACAAGGGCGGTACTTACACAGCCGAGTTCCTGCGCGTGAAGCAGCAAGCCGAACGCGGTATCGCCAATGCCCAGCATAGCCTGGGCTTTATGTACTTCAACGGCCAGGGCGTGGCGCAAAGCTTCGAGCTGGCGGTGGTCTGGTATCGCCAGGCGGCGATGCAGGGGCTCGAGCACGCGCAGTACAACCTGGGCGTGATGTTCCAGAAGGGCCAGGGCGTCGAACAAAATTACGAGGAGGCGGCCGCGTGGTACAAGCTGGCCGCCGAGCAGGGCTACGCCGCCGCCCAGTACAACCTTGGCTGGCTGTACGCCAAGGGCCAGGGCGTGGAGGCGGACGCACAAAGAGCCATGCACTGGTTCAGCAAGGCCGCCGAGCAGGGCGACGCCGGCGCGCAAAACAATCTGGGCATGATGTACGACACCGGCAAGGGCGTGCCGCAGGATTTCAAGCAGGCCATCGCCTGGTACCGCAAGGCGGCGGAGCAGGGTTATGCGCGCGCGCAGTTCAACCTCGGTCTGCGCTACGACAACGGCCAGGGCGTGCCGCAGGATGTGGGACAGGCGATGTCGTGGTACCGCAAGGCGGCCGACCAGGGCTATGCGCCGGCGCAGTTCAACCTGGCGCTGCGCTTCGACAAGGGCGACGGCATCGCGCAGGACAGCCAGAAGGCGATCCTGTGGTATCGCCGCGCGGCGGAGCAGGATCACGCCAGCTCGCAGTTCAATCTGGGGCTGCGCTACGATCACGGCCAGGGCGTGCCGCAGGATTACGACCAGGCGCAACGCTGGTACCGCAAGGCGGCCGAGCAGGGCTACCCCGGCGCGCAGTACCATCTCGGCTTGTTGTACGACGCCGGCCACGGCGTGCCGATGGATCATCAGGAAGCGATTTTCTGGTATCGCAAGGCTGCCGACCAGGGGCACCTGCGGGCGCAGTTCGATCTGGGTCTGCGTTATGAGACGGGGCGCGGCGTGCCGATGGATCTGCGCAAGGCGATGCTGTGGTACCGGCGCGCGGCGGAACAGCAATACGCGGCGGCGCAATACAACCTCGCGCTGTTGTTCGATAACGACGACGGGCCGCAGCCGGATAGCGCGCAGGCCAACGGCTGGTATGCCAAGGCGGCGGCGCAGGGACACACGCTGGCGCAGTTCGCACTCGGTCTGCGCTACGACAACGGCCAGGGCATGCCGCAGGATTACGCGCAGGCGCACCACTGGTATTCGCAGGCGGCCGGGCAGGGACACCTGCGCGCACAGTTCAATCTCGGCTTGATGTATCTGGTGGGGCAGGGCGTGCGGGCCGACGCGGCGCAGGCCTGGTTATGGCTGGCGACGGCGGAGCGCGGCGGCTTTTGCGCCGCCGAGCGGTATTTGAAAACGGCCGCCTCGCGCCTGGACGGCGAACAACTGGCGCAGGCGCGCCAGCGGCTGCAGGCGCCGAACCTTAGCTGATTTAGCCTGGCCGTCGACACGGCGGCCGGCTATCCAGCCAAGTTCGCTTGCCTGGAAGGTGCGTTATGTGATTGTGCTATATTGGCCCGAATCATGAACGATCTTGAATTTGCCGAGCTTGTCTCCGCCCGCATCGCATCGCTATACGGCATCGCCAAACGCAGCCAGCACCAATTCCCCGCACACGCGCTGATTCAAACGCGGGCGCTTGCCAGCCTGTGTTGCGACATGCTTTATCCCTACGACAACGATTGGAAGTTGGGTCTGGAGGGGAAGATCAACGTGCTCGTCAAGTCGCGTTTGATCAACCCGGACATTCAAGAACTTCTGCATAAGTTACGTCGTTGGGGGAACTCGGCAGCGCATCCGGAGGAAAGCCTGCGCAGTGAGCAACAACTGCAAGCCCTGGCCAGGCAGGCGCTGGTCGACGTGATGGCGCTGATTGAAGTTGTATTCCGCCAGAAAAATCATGGGGCCGAAGTGCCCGACTACCTGATCGCCGATGATCGGCAGGACGAACTGAGCCAGGTATGCTACCGGGCCTTGTTTGAAAGCCGCACCACTGACCAGTACCGGGCCGGGATGCTGCTGCTGAAACGGTCCGCGTCCAGGTTCGCCGAAGCGATGCCGGGACCACTGGAAGTGGACGCAATGAAGGAGCGGGCACTTGACCTGCTTCGCTACGCCAGCGACGCTGGCTACACGCCGGCACGCTTCCAATATGGGCTGGCTTTGTCCGAGCAGGGTAACGGCAAGGAGGATATTGCCCGGGGCCTCACGCTGATTGCGATGGCCAGCCAGGATGGTGACATAGATGCGCTAGCATGGTGCGGCCGCTCGGCACTGTTGGGCCTGCATGACGAACCAATCGACTACGACCGTGCCAGGGACTATTTCGAGCGGGCGGCCGCCGAGGATCATCCCCTTGCATTGGTTCTCCTTTCGACGATATATCGGGAAGGACTGGGCGTGGCGGCCAACGCCAAGACCGCGTTCGATTTGACATTGCGCGCCGCCGAAGCGGGCTACCCCATCGGCCAATATCAAGCGGGCCAGGCGTTGTATCACGGCGAAGGCGTGGCGCCGAACGCATCAGCGGCACTGGTCTGGCTACAGCGGGCGAGTGATGCGGGCCTGCACATCGCCCAGCGTGCGGTGGGCGTCCTCATCAGCAATGGCTCATTGCCCGGAGGGTTCTCCAGAGCGGAAGAGCTGCTCCAACGCGCCATGCCTAAAGTCAATCAGGCCCACCTGGATCTTGCCGACCTTTATATGTCGCAGGACGAACCGGCGAAATGGATCGAAGCGCTCGCCCTGGTGCAGCGGGCTTTCGAAATTGCGGCCGGCGACGAAGACGACGCGATCTGCAATCAAGCGCTCCAGGTGGCGCCGGCGTTGATCAACAGACTGACGGCGTCCCGGGTCAGGATGTCCGCTAACGAGCTTGAGAGTTTTGCGTTGACGCGCCTGTTTTTCGACGACCAGGGACGCCCATGCCTGAACCGCGAACAGCGGATGCGTGATTTCGTCACCAACACAATATCGTTGTCACGAATCCTCAGCAACCACGCACATGAAGAAGCAGCCGTCCCAAGCCGTCGGCCGGCCGAGCTAGCGGCTGTCAAACAGCGAATCGGCCATGAAAAGGTCGGCCGCAACGAGCCATGCTCATGCGGTAGCGGGAAAAAGTACAAGGCCTGCTGCGGCTTATAACCAGGCATCGACGCGCGGTTCCGCGGGATGAGGTGTCGCCGCGTTATTTGCGGACATATGGCCTACTTGGTAATGCTGCTCTCCCGCTGTGACGTCGGTTGCTTGCGCATCGCACCACAGACAAAACCGTACGACGGTCCACGTCACCGGCTCGAAACCGATCACCACCGCCAGCGCGCCACGCTCGCGCGCGCTAAGCGCCCATCCTTGCTCCCGTTCCCGCAAGGCGGCCAGATCGCTGTACGGCGCAATCGGCCGCACGCTGCGCGTGGCATGCCGCGCCGCGCGCACGTCGGCGTCTACCTCGGCGTGCCACGGCGTCCAGATCCGTACCGAGGGCCAGCCGAAGGCGCGCGCCACGCCCGCGAAACCGGGGCCGTTGAGGAAGCCGTGCATCGATTGCTCGTCACGCCACAGGTAGAACGGCGCGTACAGGTTCTGGTCCGAGGCCTCGCGATCCGCATGCAGATACGCCTTGAACACCAGTCCCGGCAAATCATCCAGCAGCGGCCCCTTGACGGCGATGCGCTCGCGCACGATCGCCATATCGTAATCGGCCGGCAGCGTAAAGCTGTATTGCATCGCGATCATGATCCGACTCCATTCCATGTGATTGACAGCCTGACGATACAGGACTAAGTTAGTACTGAAAATCAGGAATATTTTGATCAATAGTTCGATAAAACGGGATTGTCATGCGGAAGATCACATTCGATCTCGATGTGCTGCGCACCTTCGTCGCTGGTGTGGAGCTGGGCAGCTTCGCCAGGGCGGCGGATCGGTTGGGACGTTCCACCTCGGCGGTGAGCGCGCAGTTGAAAAAACTCGAGGACCAGCTGGAGGTGCCGGTGTTGCGCAAGGCTGGACGCGGCATGGAGCTCACGGCGGCGGGAGAGACGCTGCTTGCCTATGCGCGCCGGCTGCTGGAACTGAACGATGAGGCGGTGGCGGCGTTGCGCGGCGCCGGCCTGGCGGGCTCGGTGCGGCTGGGCCTGCAGCAGGACTTCGGCGAGCATCTGCTGACCGAGGTGCTGGGCCGCTTCGCCCGCGCGCACGCGCAGGTCAGCATCGAGGCGCGGGTGGGGCGCAACGCGCAGTTGATCGAACAGGTCGGCGCGGGCCAGCTCGATCTGGCGCTGGCGTGGGACAGGACCGGCGATTGGCCGTATGCGCACCGGCTCGGCGAGTTGCCGATGCGTTGGCTGGTTGGCGCGCACGCGGGGTTGGCGGCCCACGACGACAGCACGCCGCTGCCGCTGGTGATGCTCGACGCCCCTTGCGTGATGCGTTCGGCGGCAATCGACGCGCTGGATCGGGCCGGCATCGCTTGGCGCGTCGTCTTCACCAGCACCAGTCTGTCGGGTGTCTGGGCGGCCGTGGCCGCCGGTCTCGGCGTGACAGTTAGGACGTCGGTCGGGATGCCGGCCGGCGTGCGCTTGCTGGAGCCGTCGGCATTGCCGCCACTGCCGCATATCGGCCTGAGCCTGCTGCAGTCGGAAGCGCAGCTTAATCCAGTGGCGCAGAGGCTGCGCGAGATCGTGCTGGAAGCGGTCGCGCCGGCCTTGCGCTGACCAGGAGACACTCGAGGATACGGAAACACGTGGGGCGGTATGCCGTAATCGGCCCATGCAGGCGCCGCTGAGGGAGCATGCATGGCCGATTACGCTTCGCTAATCCGCCCTACGTTCCCCGTAGCGGATATTGCGTAGCGACTGTTTGATACTATTTTTTGACCCGCACCCCGGCCAGTTGGGCCACCCCGGCCAGGGTGGTCTGCGCCGCGTTCAGGCCCAGCAGGAAGTCCTTGTCGGAGAAGTTGGCGTACAGGTCGGTCGGCTGGTGCCAGTGCGGGTCCCAGCCGGAACCGATCTGCTGGCCGCGCTCGTTCTCGCGCAGCGAAATCGACGGCACCAGATCCATGAACGGCGTCGAGTCGGTGTTGGTCATGTGGAAGCCAACGGCGGCCGGGTAATTGGTCGCGTACTTGTCGTTGGCGGCGCGGAAGGCCCAGGCCAGCTTGGCCGAGGCTTCCGCCTGCTTCGACACCGACTGGTATTCGATATTGACGTCGGCTTCCAGGCGCTGCTCGGGCGGGGCCACGAACACCGGCTTGCCATGCGCGTCGACCACCGGCTTGCCGTAGCCGTCGATCTTCTGGAACGGCATGCCGTGATCGAACAGCATCATGTCGTGCTGGATCATGCCCAGCCATTTAGGTTCTGGATATTTGCCCGATCCCTTGGGCGATTCGATGCCCTGCAAATCCTTGCGCTGGTTAACGTACGCGGTCGCGCCGTTCAAGCCGGTTTCCTCGTTGTTCCACAAGATAAAGCGGATCGAGCGGTCGGTCTCGACACCCGGCGCGCTGAAGATGCGCGCCAGTTCCATCACCAGCGCGGTGCCGGAGCCGTCGTCGTTGGCCGCCTCGCCAAAGCCGATGCCGTCCATGTGCGCGCTGACGATGTACATCTCCTCCGGATGCTTGCTGCCGACCTTGGTGCAGTAGACGTTCTCGCGCTGAGAAGTGCCGACCGGCGTCAGCTCGGAATTGAGCGCGCGCAGTTTCTCGTCGGGCTGGGCCATCGGATCGTTGTTGACGCCGGTCGCGATGCGGTTGCCGAACAAGGTGCTGCCACCCTGGCCCGGCGGACCGCCGGCGCCGCCGCTTGGAATGCCGGGCGCGCGTTTGGGTGCCGGATCGCCGGGCGCCGCTTGCGTGAATTGGTATTGCAGGCGTTCGGTGTTGGTGCAGCCGTAGGACTTCAGCTGCGCCTCGATCCAGTCGAGCGCCTGGCGGTTGCGTTCGGTGCCCTGCCGACGGTCGCCGAAGCGGGTCAGGCTTTTGATCGTGGCCTTGTATTTTTCCAGATCGAGCTGGCCCACCAGCGAGGAGATCGGGTCGGCGGCGGCCGCGGTCGTTGGGGCTGGGGCCGGAGCCTGGGCTTGGGCGGCGCAACCGGCGCACGCCAGCGCCATGCTCAACGCTAATACTGGTTTCATGGATTTCCTCTCGGCAGGGTCAATAAGCCCTGCCATTCTGCATCACACCGCAGGATTTGAGAAGTTATCTCTCTTCAGAACCGAGGCAGCTTGTCGAGCGTGATCACGTCCGGATGGTTGTAGACCTTGCGCTTGTGGGCGTTGGTGTTGAATTGTTCGCCGGTCCAGAAATTGTCGGGCGAGCTCACGCCTGCCGGGCCGGCGCCATCGTTCCAGGTCATGAACCACAGCCACCACGCACCGTCGGCCCGCATTTTGTCGGGGTCCGGGATGTAGCTGTTCTCGGTCAGCGCGATCGGTTTTTTCTCGGCTGATACTTGCGCGGTTTGGCGGTACTTGCCGATCTGCGAGCCGTAGGTCTTGTTGTCGGTGGTGTCGTAAATGTCGAAGCTGGCGATGTCGACCACGTCGTCGCCGGGATACCAGGCCGGGTCCTGGCCGTTCCAGACCCAGATCAGATTGTGGAGGCCGTGCACTTTGACCAGCCGTTCATACATGTGGCGCCACAGCAGGATGTTGGCGTAGGCTTGCGGCACGCCGTCGGTGCGCGCGCGGCCCCACCAGAACCAGCCGTCGCCATTGTTGCCCGACGCCTCGTGCAGCGGACGCCACAGCACCGTCACGTTGGCGTCGGACAGGCGCTTGAGCTGCACCGCCACCAGGTCGATGCCGTCGTTGATCTGCTGGAAGGCCGGGCTGGCGGTGTCCAGCGCGCCGTTGGCGACGGGAATCGTGAAGCTGGTGTTCTTGCTGGCGTCCGGCTCGCGGGCGTAAAAGCGCGCCTGGTCGACCTGGGCGGTTTTCAACAGCGATGGATCGCGCCAATGCCAGTGGAACGTCACCAGGCCGCCCTTTTTTGCAAAGGCGATCGCCTCCTCGGTCTGGCGCTGGCCCGCATGTGGCGCGGTCATGCCGTAGTCCATGAAGTCAAAACCCATCAGCGCCGGGTATTTGCCGGTGTCGGCGTGCACGCGTTCGGCCATGTCGATGGAATCATTCCAGGACAGGTCGGTCTGGCCGGCGATGATGCTTTTGCCCCAGATGCGCTGCAGCCAGTTGAAGGTTGCGCGGGTTTTTGCGTTGGCGCCAGCATCGACAGGCGCTTCGCGTGTGGCGATGGTCGGTGCGCTGGTGCGGTTGTCCGGGCAGAAATTGCGCGCCACGCAGTATTGGCCGTTCTCGAACGACCAGCGGCCCTGGTCGTTGCCGCACAGGGGCCAGGATTTGCCGTTGATCGTGCAGCTTTCCGCAGCGGCGATGGCCCCGGACAAGGTCAGCATCGCCGACAGGGCAAGCAGTTTGATGGCCGCAGTGGCGGAAGATGGCATCGGAATTCCTGTTGGTCAGTGGTCAAACCACAATGTAGCCGGGCACTTGGATCATTTCAACCAGGACAGGTTTTTGGGTGGTTGTTTAGCCGCGATCAGGACCATGTTTAACGCGGCGCGTGCTGTTGTGCCTGTGGGAGCGCCACGCGATACTCGGACGGAGGGCACCCACTCATTTGACTGCGATATATATAATCGACAACAATTTCCCCACGTCAGGATAGTCATGAACAGCCCTTCGTTTCGGTTCACCGTCGGCCGCAGTCTGGTCGTGTTGTCGCTGTGTGCGCTGAGCGCCGCGCCGGCCTGGCCGCAGACCGAGCAGCCGGCGCCGGTTCAGCAGGCTGACGTCATCGATGCGGGGGAGGGCGCCATCACCGAAACCATTTTGGTGGCGGGGCAGCGCCCTGGTCCCGGCCTGTGGAAGGTCTCGAAGGGCGACCATGTGCTGTGGTTGTTCGGCACCTATTCGCCACTGCCGAAGAAAATGGAATGGCGCTCGCAGGAAGTGGAAACCATCCTGGCGCAGTCCCAGGAATATTTGAAGCCTCCGGGCGCGACGGCCAACGTGGGATTTTTCCGCCAGATGACGCTGCTCCCGTTCGCGATCGGCTTCAAAAAGAATCCGGATGGCGCCGAGCTCAAGGATTTGCTGCCGGAGCCGGTCTACGCGCGCTGGCTGGTGCTGAAGAAAAAATACATCGGCGACGATGACGGCATCGAGCGCGAGCGGCCGATCTTCGCCGCCGACACTTTGTTCCGTAAGGGCCTGGAGCAGGCCGGCCTGGGTTCGGGCGGACGCGAGGTGCGCGAGACCATCGAAAAGCTGGTCAAGAAAAACAAGATCAGGATGACGTCGACCGAGGCCACGCTGGAGATCGACGATCCGGTCAAGATGCTCAGGGAGTTCAAGAAGTCGCCGCTGGACGACGTCGCCTGTTTTTCCAACACGCTGGCGCGACTGGAGGACGACATCGACGCCATGCGCGTGCGCGCCAACGCCTGGGCCAAGGGCGATCTGGAGACGATCCAGAAGATCAGTTACGCGGACCGCGATGGGGCCTGCAACGAGGCGTTGCTCAACAGCGCGTTGGTCCAGAGCCGGCCGGGGTTGAAGTCGGTGCAGCAGAGGGTTCAGGATAGCTGGGTGGCAGCCGCCGAGAAATCGCTGGCTGAGAACGCCTCCACTTTCGCGACGTTGCCGGTGAAGGATTTGCTGGACCCCAAGGGGTTTGTCGCCGCGCTTGAGGCGAAGGGATATGTGGTGCAAAAGCCGGAGTGATTCCCGTAACCTAGGTTTGGATCAACGTTGGCCCGAACAGTCTGCTTTACGCTTTGATCTCATGTTCCTTGTCTGGGAGCAAATCGTGACAACGGAGGTTCAATGACTACGGCAAAGCTCAAGAACAAGCCCGCGGAGGCGGGTCTGCCCAGAAGCGAAAAGGAATTAAGTGGAGCGAAATGGGCGCAACGGATTCTCGGCGGGACTTCTATTTGCGACCTCACCGGTATGTTCCGTTATGCCGTGGGCGATTTCGTTGATGCCATGACTGAAGCAGGAATCAAGGTAAAAATCGATGCCACGTATCGGCCTATCCAGCGCTCTTACCTGATGCACTGGTCTTGGCGGATAGTGAACGATGGGATTGATCCTGCGACGATACCGGCGATGGCGGGGGTAGAAATCGAATGGCAACATCCGACCTCCGGGGCGTCGCTAAAAGCAGCGAATGAGATGGTGGACGCATTCTCAATACGCAGACTTCGCACTGCACCTGCGCTTCGGTCCCAGCACAATGTCCGTTTGGCCATCGATATGTCGCTGTCTTGGAGCGGAACGGTGTCGCCGATGGATGCGAATGGGAAAATAGTTCAAATCAACGGCTTGCCACGCACCGGAATGAACCGACAATTGATCGAGATCGGTGCTACCTATGGTGTGAAGAAATACGTGGGCGGTAACAAGGACGTTCCGCATTGGTCTAACAACGGGCGATAGTTGAAGGAGAACTTATGAAAACCAAGATAGCGGCCTTGATCGCTTCGTTGCTCGTGTCCACCGCGACCCTGGCCAAGGGACCTGTGCCGAAAGATGTGCGGACGTTTATAGATAATGCCGACGCCTGCGAACACTTCGCCGGCGAATTTGATGGCGGGCTGAGTAAGCAGCGACAAAAGGAAATCGAGCGGGGCGTGGTCCGGTACTGTCAACCTGCTCAAAAACAGCTCAAGCGACTTACTGAAAAATATAAGAATGACCCCAGGCTAACGGAAGTCATTCGCAGTCATGCGAATGACTCAGTCATTAGCTTTAGGTGAGTGATAAACAGATTACGCAGTCTAATCCACGTGATTGTTTGCGAAGTTGTCGACAGCATGGAAAGCCGCGTAGAACAAGTCCAACGCGGGTGTAGCCTAATGGTAGAGCGCCCGGCGATGCGGCCGAGCCGGCATGATCAGCCAGCGGCGCCTGGCAGCAGCTTTGCAGGCCGAGGCGCTCCTTTAACGCCGTGGGTCCTGGCTTGCGGCGGCAGCTTGAACACCGCCAATGCCTTTGCCATCGCCTGCGTTTGCACATCGAGCACGCCGGTGGCGGCCGAAGCCTCTTCGACCATCTGCGCGTTCTGGCGGGTCACCTCGTCCAGTTGCATGATGGCGTCCTTGACCTGGCTGACGCCGCTGCTCTGTTCGCGCGTCGAACCGCTGATTTCACCCATGATGGAGGCAACGCGGCCGATGGCCTCGATCACCGCGTCCATGTTCTGCCCGGCCGCGCCGGCCATGCCGGCGCCGATCTCGATCTTGCCGGCCGAGGTGTCGATCAAGGCCTTGATCTCCTTGGCGGCGGCCGCGCTGCGCTGGGCCAGGTTGCGCACCTCGCTGGCGACCACGGCGAAGCCGCGTCCGCTTTCGCCGGCGCGCGCCGCTTCCACCGCCGCGTTCAGCGACAGGATGTTGGTCTGGAAGGCGATGCCGTCGATCAGGCTGATGATATCGACGATCTGGCGCGAGGAGTTGCTGATGTCGTTCATCGCCGCCACCACCTGCGCCACGGCCACGCCGGTGCGTTCGGCCAGCGCGGTGGCCTCGCTTGCCACGCCGCTGGCGGTGTTCACGTTATCGGCAGTCTGGCCGACCGTGTCGGTGATTTGGCCCATGTTGGCCGTGGTCTGCTGCAGATTGGCCGCCTGCGCCTCGGTGCGCTCCGACAGGTTGACGTTGGCCGTGCGCACTTGCGTGGTCGTGCTGCGGGTGAGCGTGAAATTGCTGCGGATATCGACCAGGACTGACGCCAGGTTCAGGTTCAGCTGGCGCACGAAGGCTTGCAGCTGACCCAGTTCGTCGTGCCGGTCGACCGCCATGCGGGTGGTGAGGTCGCCGCCGGCCAGGATGCGCGCGGCGTTGATGCTGGCCTGGATCGGCGCCACCACCGCGCGGTGCAGGTTGCGCCATCCGTACAGCGCCATCGCGACCAGCAGCATGGCTTGTACGTGCAGCGCACCTTCCGGGTAGGGCAGCACCGCATGGACCGCCATCGACAGCGCCAGCAGCGCCATGCCGCCGAAGCACAGTGTCAGCCGCTGCGCCAGCGTGATGTCGCGCAGCGCGTTGGCCAGCCTCTGCCAGCCGCGCGCGGCGGCGGCGCCGCGGACGATGCGGATCCCATGCGGGTTGCCGCCCTTGACGCTGCGGTACAGTTGCTCGGCTTCCCGGATCTGCTCCGGCTTGGGCTTGGTGCAGACCGACATGAAGCCGGTGGTTTTGCCCTTTTCAATGACCGGCGTGACGTTGGCGATGCACCAGAAGTAGCCGCCATCATCCCGGCGGTACTTGACCAAGCCGCGCCATGGCTGGCCCGACAGCACGGTGCGCCACATGTCGGCGTCCACCTCGGGCGGCATGTCGGCGTGGTACAGGGTATTTTGTTGGCGTCCCTCGAGTGCGTCGCCGGCAAAGCCGCTGGCCTCGATGAAGGTGACGTTGGCGTAGGTCAGGCGGCCCTGAAGGTCGCTGGTCGTGACGATCGGCTTACCATCTTCCAGGACGGATTCGCTGCCGGTCGCATGGGAGGTGCTACGCATGGGTTGTCCTGGGCGGGAGTGGGGAATGTGGTCAGCATACTAACAGACTTGAGCGTATATATTTGCTCAAATGCATGTCTTTTGCATTCTTGCAACAGGTGTGTGGATCATGGCTTGCGTTGGCCGTTCGAGCGCGTTGTCAATCCGGTACAAAGCCGCGTAGAATGCGTGGCACGCGGGTGTAGCTCAATGGTAGAGCAGAAGCTTCCCAAGCTTACGACGAGGGTTCGATTCCCTTCACCCGCTCCATTCAAATCAGTCACTTAGCGACGTTTTCGAATACAGGCCTTCTCCCCAAAAGTATCGCTCCTCCCCAAAAACATCGTCGAAGGAAGTGTGTTGGCCGTCTATCGATCTTCTACTACCACCTGAGCCGCTGGGTACTTGCGGTAGCCCCCCACAATTTTCAGGTAGTGCGACAAGAGGAAAAAGCTGTTAGAATAGCTGTCCGCCTATTGATTTTGTGACGGCTGTCACAACATAAGCAGTCAACTTGCGGCAGTTTCTTGGTTGATATGTGATTCTTGTCACAGACGCTTGTTGTGAGGGTGGTAGACTTACCTTGCGTTGCCTGAACTAAAAGATGCTTAACACTTACTAGGAGAAGACTATGAAATTTTCGACCCAAAACGATGGTATCGGCGGTGCCTAAGCACCTTGTCTCGCAGTTCAGGCCCAGCCGTATGCTGGGCTTTTTGCTATTTGCTGTCCCAATTTTCTTCCTCTGGCTTATCGTGTGGAAGTATTACTTCCCTGAGTATTTCCTCTTTGGTTTCATTCCCGGTCCACTGAAGCTCACCAAGCCTAACTGGCTGATCCTCTCCGGAATCGTGGCCGCCGTTATGGGCTGGCTTGTCTCCGCATACATTACCCTTCGTAATTCGATTAAACAGCACACAATCAATACGCTTCTTCAGTCTAGGCTTTCCACCTACTATCAGGAACAAGCAAAGGTGATCAACGAGACGTTCTTTGCGCCTGGAATGCCATTGAACGATGCTGTGCCGCTTGAGTACCTGTTGAGCAAGGACGATGCGAATCGAAAGGCTCTAGGGGCCGTCAACTACGTGCTTAATTATTTTGAGTTTTGCGCGGTTGGGATTAGATACGGGGATCTGGACGAGAACCTGATGCGCCAAACAATGCGCGGCATCATCCGGCGTCTATGTGAGCGGATGATGCTGTACATTAAATACACTCGCGGCGAGGATGCCAGCGGTGCCCTGAATAAGACAACAACTCAATTTGAGCACATAATTTGGCTGCTTGAACGCTGGGAGAAGTAGCTCATCACCTTGTCGACCCGACGATTTTGCCGCGCCGCAGGTAGTGGTGCTGCGTCGTCTTGACGCTGTCGTGGCCGAGCAGATCGCTCGCCGCCTGGTCGCCGCGCAGGTCGCTAGTGTCGTCGGCCGCCTTGGCACGCAGGTCGTAAAAGTGGAACCCCTCGATTGCCTCTCTCATGGCCGGCGCCGCCTTTGGAGCCGCCTTGCGCGCCGCGTCGAAGTGGTTACGCAGCACGGGCGGAGTCAGCCGCTTGCCGTTGCTGTTGGTCAGCAGCGCCGGTAACGATTCGATGCGTTGCCTTGCGCGCGCGGATGCGCTCGATCAGGTCGGCCAGCCTGCCGGCGATGATGATCCTCAGCGGCTGCTGCGTTTTCGCCTGGGTGACGATCAGGTGGCCGTCGATAATGTCGTGTTCGGTCATGCGCAGGGTGTCGGCAGGCCGCTGGCCGGTCAGGTAGGCAAGGTCCATCGCATCGCGCAGCGGGCCGCTGCCCTGCGCGTACACGGCGGCGTACATCGCATCGGTGATGTAGACAGTCCGCTTCGCGAGCGCGTGGCCCTTAATGCCCTCGCATTGGTTTGGCAGGCCGGTGTAGCCCCATCCGCGCGCCTGGTTCCACATAGTCGAGAATAGCCGCTTGCACCTGTTGGCGGTGGTTGGCTTGTCGGCGTGATCGTCGAGGAACATCCTGATGTTCATCGGCTTTATCTGGTCCAGTGGCGCATCCTGGAACGACGCCAGCAAGTGCTTGATGTCCGAGGCGTACATGCGTGCAGTGCTGTTGGCCAGCTTCGGCACCGCGTCGGTCATGTATTTGTTTTGGGCATCGGAGAAGGTGGCGCCCCATTGCGGCGCGTCTACGACGTTGAGGTCCGCATACTGGCGAAGCGCGAGTATGAAGTCGCTGCCGAGCGGGATTTCTTTACGTTTGCCGACCACACGCGCTGCTGGACGTTGAACCTGGACTGGATGTTGGAGGAGCGGTTTTCGCTGTCCGGATTCGATCCGCGCGGCCCGAGCGGCGATCGACCGGCGCGCCTGCTGCGCCACGGGTGGCTATGCGAGTTCGATGTCGATCCGCCGGCTGACGACCGCCCTCGTAGCAAAAACAGCTCGCTGCGCTAAGTAAGCGTTCGGCGCCGATCCGGCCCTGCGAGTACCCTGATGATCACGCTGAACGGTGCGAGTTCAAGTTCAAGGAATTCGGCGGCCGCTGTACGTCCGTCGAGTTCGATGTTGAAAATAAAGCGTTAAAAGTTGACGGAAATTCTTGGAAGAAACCCCGATATCGGACGCCGGGTTAGTGGCCGCTAGCGCTGTATTGCGCTTCGTAAAAGGTGTTCTGTAAAGTCAACCGAAAGAATTGCGGAAACGAAAAAATTTCCCCTTGTATTAGCCCAAACGTAACCCTACAATTGGTACTTCTTGAGAGGGAAGCTACTAGGTATAGTGGTTTTCCCTGAGGGATATGAGGGGGGAGAACTCCGGTGTAGAGACCGGAGCCCTCTTTTGTTTGAACCCGCCGCTGCGACGCGGAACATAGCCAGCAATGATGAGCTGGTAAGGCAGGGATCGTATATGGCTAAAACCTTTATGACCAAGAGATAGGTCACTTAAGTTTGAACCGTCCTCAGCATCGACTTTCGTTGATCTGAGGACTCCATTTTAGTCGAGACAGTTGAGGCCAACAAGATATTTCGTCGCAACTTCTCAATAGCAAACTAGGAGTTTTATCATGTCTAAAGGTATCAAACCAGGTCAAAACCCTGGCAACAATGGCGGCATCTTTCAAGAGCAGGGGCCGCGTGGTGGCCTTCGGGATAACTTCGCGACGATCGCTGACCATCGTCGGGCGCCGCCGACCTCTCAGCCCAATAGTTCTTGGGTCGCAACTCGGGTGACGCCCGATAGCAAACGTAAATAGATGTGAAAAAGCGCCGGGTTTTCGGCGCTTTTTTAACGCGGTTTGCAAGAAAGCTAGATATTTGCATTACACCGCTAGAGCCGAACTGAGTTGAAAGTGGTCAAAAACCCCTCCCCAAACCGATTTTTTCCTACAATCCCAAGGGCTACGGAATGAGATAACGGTGCGCTTTTGGGGAGCGGAAATATGGTTGAGGGCCGCATTATTGATGGGTTCTTATATTGCTTCCCAAGCTTACGACGAGGGTTCGATTCCCTTCACCCGCTCCAAATCATCATATCTGGCTTTTACGCTCACTTTCGCGCCCGGTCACGTGAGTCGCAACCCGCGTTTAAATTGGTCAACAAATCCGGCAGGAACGCTTGAATCCACATTCAGCGCTCTGCCCATGTGCACCACCAGGCGATCTCGTTTGACCGCAGACGCGAGCACGGCCAGAACAGCCTCCCGCGCATCTCGTTCCAGAATTAGTCCAGTGTCGTAGCCGAGCAGCGCTGCGCCCGCAAGCTCTATCTGGTAGCCGCAACTTTCCATCACCGACAACGCATCTTCATAAACGCGATCGATATTTCCGGCCTCGTGGTAGTGTCGAAGCAGGAACAGAAAGTCTTGCGCGTCTTTGTTGTTTTCCAGCCCTCGGTCGTTCCACGCCAAAATCTTCAGCGCGGCTAACGCCGGTATCGACACGACGTTCACAACCAGACCGCCTCCGACGTCGACTTGTATCGCATGTTCCAGCGCTTCAGCGTAACCGGCCACGTTCATCACCGTCGCCATATCGGGCGGCCACGCTATCGTATTCTTTGGACTTGCGATTTTGCCAAAGGGGATCAGGTCTAGCGGAAACGCTGTCGCGTAGATGGCGGGCTGATAAAACAGCCTGTGGGTTTCGTTCTTAGTCGGCTGGAAGTTACCGCTGTCGATTAATGCTTGCTTGATGACGTCGAATTGCGACCAATCCTGGAGTGCGATCGCGAAGTCGACGTCGCGCGTCGCCCGCCCAGCATCGATGCCGAACACATGGGTCATCAAAATGTCCCTGGCGGTCGCGCCGATCACAAAGTAGCTGACGCCTTCTGTTCTCGCAATCTCGTGCAGCGTTTTGAGGACGATAAAGGTGACGGGATTGAGGGGCCTATTTTCTTGAATGGTGTACATGCTCTATCACCTGTTTGTAGATCTGTTCGGCGACCAGCAGATTGCGTGCATCGTTAGTCCCCAGCAGGTCGGCATAGATCAGATGCAGTGGGACCGTTGGAAAGTTCCCACTGAAGAAATCCATGTTCCAGAATGCTTGTACGACTTCGATCGATCCGTTCGGGTCGCCGCGCAACTTAAGGCGCTTTACCATATCGGGCAGGTCCGCGTTGTTGTCGATGTCCATGTAGATGGTAACGGTGGAAGGATTCAAGTGATTGGTGACTTTTTCCGCAGCCACTTCGCCACCCCATGCCGAGCGACGTAGTTCAGGCGTCCATGCCTGGATAAGGTCGGTTGGGTTAGCCGCAGTAAAGCGAAATTTTTTAAGTTTCGGTTTGATTCGGCTGATGTAGCCGGTAGCCCATTCACTCAACATCATTTCGGCCGAACTGACGATGCGGGTACCTTGTGGTGTTGTACCGATGAAGCCACGTTTTTCCAGTGCTTCCAGCGCCTTGCCGATGGCTCCGGTGGACACGTGAACGGCAGACGATATCTCCCGATACGACGCGTTGAGCATTGATGGCTGAGCCAGGAAAGCGAACATCATGCGTAGCGCAGCAGGGGTGATACTCATGTCCGAGCCGGTGGACAACGCCTTGTCCGGCTTGCGCCCCATCACGTTGATGAGTATGCCTTCCCTGTTCGTAAGATAAGCGTTGCCTGCGGTATCGATGAACTGCAGATCGATTTCGCGGCAGCGCGCCGCCATGGTATGGGTGAGTGCCGGGCAGACAAGCAGCGTATCGCGACGGGACGTTGAACGGGCCTTGATGTCGTCCAGTATGGCCGAGCGGTCGATATGCCGTTTGACTTCGCACGCATAGCGCAACCGTATGCCGGCCACGTGTAGCGCGACGTCACTGCCCTTCGCTGCATCCTTGGCTATCAACTCGCCCGCGATGCCGGTTGAGGCGAGTAGGCCGCCCAATGCTTCGCCAACGATTGCTGCTTCAGTGTGCCCAAGGCTGGAATTCTCGGAGTTGTTCATAACTTTTACCTTTTCACGAAACGTGAACATATGCAAATAGTGAACGATAATGTCGGTTTGTTCAAGATATTTGTTTGTTCATGTTACGTGAACAGGATAAATTTATGAACGAGCATTGCTGCATCAGGATGCCCTTCCAGACGCAGCAAGGCCGGCCACAGGGGCCGGCCTTGCTGTCAAATCACGCCGACGCTTGTTACGTCAGAATCGCGATCAGGATGATGATGGGCAATGGGATGCCGAGCAGCAGTAAGAGTATCGAGCGCATAGTATTCTCCTTGAATTAGATGACGGTGCGCGTGACGACACGCGCGTGATCGCGGTTGCGGCCGCCCATGGTGGCGCACAGGCTGGCAACGAAGGCGCCCAGCAGCAGCGCAAAAGTCATCCACAGTGCGGAACGGGCAGCTGCCTTGCGGGCCGCTTCAGCCGCCGCCATGGCCTTGGCTTTCACTTCTGCCGCCGCTTGCTTGGCTTGCGCGTAAATCGCATCGACACGTTGTTCCGCCTCGGGTTGCGACAGGCCGCTACGCTTGGCTACCAACTGCGCCATATACGAGCGGTCGTCGGCGCTGATTTTGCCGGCCGCCAGATCGGCAACCAGGATGCGCGTGATCTCTTCACGTTCCGATGCCGTGGCGCCCTGGCCGTTCGGCGAGCGCAGCAGCATGTCGGCGAAGTAGTCGTTCGAGCGTGGGTTGTCGGCGACTGCCGATGCGCCCGTCGCCAGCGCCGGTACTGCCGCCGCGCCGGCGTCGATGGTGCCGCTGAGGACAGCGCGCGCGCCGCCGGCCAGTACCGCCACCGTGATCAGGGTCGCGACCGCCCAGGCCAGCAGGCCGTGCGCGGTGTCGCGGAAGTGCACTTCGTCGCCATGGATGCTGGCCCATTTGACGCGCAGACGGCCGGCCACGTAGCCGCCGATGCCCGATGCCGCCAGTTGCGTGAAGGCGATCCATACGATCGCGGCGACGCCCAGCGGCGCGGCGTTGTATTCGTACGGCGAGACCGACGACAGGCCAAGGCCCATGCCGAGCATCAGCAGCAGGAACGAAAGCGCGGCTGCTGCGGCGGCGCCGGCGAAGATGGCGCCCCAGGAGACGCCGGAGGCGTAGCCGTCGTCGCCATCGCGGCTGACGACCGCGCCGGGTGTGAATGGTTGAGTCTGCATGATTTTTCCTTATGATTGTTGAACAACGCGGGACCGATCATGCGCCAACACGCTCAAGAGCAATGTGAGCACTCGCACTGATGCACTGTATTCGTGCAATTTTATTGCGTTGAGTCCTCCATTCGTCACTTGTCGTATACTTGCTGGTTGAGATCGTCGTGCCCCATCCCGGAAAATCCCCCATGAATTCAGTCGGCCCCAACCAGCGCCTGTCCACTCGTCTTGCCTTTCTTGCCGCCGGCCTGGCCATGTCGGCCTGGGCGCCGCTGGTGCCGTTTGCAAAAGAGCGCCTTGCGCTGGGCGAGGCCGACCTGGGCCTGCTGCTGCTGTGCCTTGGCGCCGGCTCGCTGATGGCGATGCCGGTCACCGGCATGCTGGCGTCGCGCTTCGGCTGCCGTGTGGTGGTGCTGGTGTCGGGCGCATTCGTCTGTCTGGTGCTGCCCGGGTTGGCGATCGCGCCCACGCCGATGCTGCTGGGCGCGACGCTGTTTGCCTTCGGCGCGGCGCTTGGCACGCTGGATGTGGCGATGAACGTGCAGGCGGTGATTGTCGAACGCGAGAGCGGCGGGGCGCTGATGTCCGGCTTCCATGGCTTGTTTAGCGTCGGCGGTTTTATCGGCGCGGGGTTGATGGCGCTGATGCTGTGGGCGGGCCTGAGCCCCGCAGCGTCCAGCGCGGTGGTGTCGTTGCTGGTAGCGCTGTCGCTGCTGGCGGGCGCGCCGCATTTGCTGCGCGAGCCGGATGCCGGCGAGGGGCACGGCTCGATGTTCGTGGTGCCGCATGGCGCGGTGATCTTCATCGGCGTGCTGTGCTTCCTGTGCTTCCTGGCCGAGGGGGCGATCCTCGATTGGAGTGCTTTGCTGCTGACGTCCGAGCAGGGCATGGACGCCACCCGCGCTGGCCTGGGCTATGCGGCGTTCGCTGCGGCGATGACGGTGGGACGCCTGACCGGCGACCGCGTGGTAAGCCGGCTCGGTGGCAAACGCGTACTGCTGTTGGGGGGCCTGTGCGGCGCCGCCGGCTTCTTCGTCGCTGTGTTGGCGCCGACCGCGCCGCTGGCGCTGGTGGGCTTTTTGCTGGTGGGCTTGGGCGCGTCGAACGTGGTGCCGATCCTGTTCACCGCCGCCGGCAATCAAAGCGCGATGCCGGCCGGGCTGGCGATCGGCGCCATCACGACCCTCGGCTATGCGGGCATTCTTGCCGGACCGGCGGTCATCGGCTTTGTCGCCCACGCGGTCAGTCTGAACCTCGCCTTCGCCGGGCTGGGCGCCGCAATGCTGGTGATCGCCGCCAGCTCCCGGCTGGGTGCGGCGCGCGGCTGACGCGATCAACACCCGCTGCCGTCGCCGGCGACCAGGAAAAACAACGATGGCGTAATTTTTAGTTTGACATCACGATTGATAACTATGTATTATGAAATCGATTTCAAGAGGACCGAAAACGATTTCATGACGTTTGAAAGCGTTTTCATCGGTTCTCTGAGCAGCATGCATAGTTTTCATGTAGTCCAGTGTTGTCTGTGGTCTTATGGCCCCTCGCCCTCCAAGGTCGAGGGGCTTTTTTTTAATTTGAATTACTATATCCGTCTGAGGGACATATTCGAAGGTGACAACGCGATCCTGTGTCGCGCGGAGACGGCTATGCAGCATGTACTTCGCTGGGCCTCGCTCGAGGGAGAAGGAACCGAGTATCTACGGGTCGATATCGACGCGGGCGGCACGCTGGCGCAGGGCGTGGTCGTCGGCGCACGGGGCGGGCAGCCGTACGGTCTGGTGTACACCGTAAGGCTCGATGCCGACTGGCGCACCAGGGCCGTGGACATTGCACGTCCAGCCGAAGGCCAACTGCTGAGCGTGGAGGCCGATGGCGTGGGACGCTGGCGCGACGCGCGCTCCGGCGAACATCTGCCACAGCTCGATGGGTGCATCGACGTCGACATCGCCGCCACGCCCTTCACCAACACGCTGCCGATCCGGCGCTGCCAATGGGCGAATGGACAAAGCCGCGCGTTCGACATGGCCTACGTGTCGGTGCCCGATTTGGCCATGAGCAAAGTTCGGCAGCGCTACACGTGTATCGAACAAGCGACGAAGTTTCTTTACGAAAACGTGCCCAACGACTTCCAAGCCGAACTGGTCATCGACGCGCACGGCTTGGTCGTTGACTACCCCGAATTGTTCCGGCGGCTACCCTAGCGCAGCTTGATCGTGACGGCCATGGTTTCATCGCGCACGTCGATGGCGGCGTCGGTGAAATCCGGCGGGCCGAACTTGCCGCGCGCGTCGCGGCTGAAGCCGTAATTTTCGCTGGGAATGCCGATCAGGTTGCGGTCCAGCTTGTCGTTCTGGTTCTCGTCCTGATAGGCCAGCACCGCCCAGCTGCCTTTGGGCACGTTCTGGATCGTGACGACGGTGTCGCCCGCCTGCGCCGGCGCCGAGCCGCTGTACAGGCAGTCCTTCAGGAATCGCTCCTTGTCGCACACGGCGACATTCACCTTGCCTCTGCCGCCGACCACCGACGAGACCTTGACCTCGATCGTGGCGGCTGATGCGGTGGCGGCCAGCAGCGCGATGGAAATGAGCAACGATGGTTTGATCAGTGATTGCATGGGCTTCCTTTTCTGGTCTGAATTGAATGGTAAAGGCGGGTTGCTGGCGCTGCGGAAACAGCGTCTATGGTAGGCTGTGTCCATTGCAGTCATAACCGCCGCCGGATCGTTACCCCCCATGATACTGAACACGCTCATCGTCCTGATCACCATTGCGTTGATGGAGTTGTTCTCTATTTTCGCGCACAAGTACGTGATGCATGGTTTCGGTTGGGGATGGCATCGCTCGCACCACGAACCGCGCACCGGCTGGTTCGAAAAGAACGACTTGTACGCCGTCGTTTTCGCCGGGCTGGCGATCGCGCTGATTTACTTCGGTACCGAAGGCTATCATCCCCTGGAGTGGATAGGCGCCGGCATGACCGCCTACGGCTTCCTGTATTTTGTCGCGCACGACGGCCTGGTTCACCGCCGCTGGCCGTTTCAGTACACGCCCCGCAGCGGCTATCTGAAGCGGCTCTACCAGGCGCACCGCATGCACCACGCCGTCGAAGGCAAGGAAGGCGCGGTGTCGTTCGGATTCCTGTATGCGCCGCCGGTCGATGCGCTCAAGCGTCAACTGCGCGTGCTGCACGATGGTCCGCTGCGACAGCGTGGCCGGGACGCTGCCACAAACCCTGCGGACGCGGCGACATCCGCCGAAGACGCGAAGTAAGCGCGCTGGCGCCGCCCTTCGCCAGCAACCACAGTTTGGTCGCACGTGTAGTGCCGACCCGCTCATCCCAGGCGTGCGCGCCGCGCGCTTTCACATTGATACCGATCTGACGATACACATTGCGCGCCGTGGCGATGGCCCATGCGCAGCGCAGCGGCAACGCGATGATGCCCTGCGTGGCGGAGGCGTAATAGGGTTCGGCGTAATCCACCAGTCTTGTTGCTACGCGGGCCAACGCGGCGCGGTGCTTGGGCAGCGCCACTTCGTCCAGCGGAATCCCGGCTTCGCGCAGCCAGGCTGCGGGCACGTAGCAGCGTCCCATGCGCGCATCCTCGACGATGTCGCGCGCAATATTCGTCAATTGAAAAGCCAGGCCCAGGTCGCAGGCGCGGTCCAGCACCGTCGCCTTGCTGGCGCCCATGATCGACGACATCATCAGGCCCACCACGCCGGCCACGTGATAGCAGTAGCGCAGCGTGTCGTCGATGGTTTCGTAGCGTGCCTGCTCGACGTCCATGGCGAATCCCGCCAGGTGGTCGAAGGCGTAGCGCGGTTCGATCGCGTGGCGCAGCGCCACCTCCTGGAAGGCGGCGAAGGCGGGATCGGCCATCTTCTCGCCGGCGTAGGCGCGCTTCGTCTGATCCTCGAGTTGCGCCAGTTTTTCGGCGGCGTCGTCCGGCGCCAGCGCCACCGCGTCGAATCCCAGTTCCTGGCCGTCGACCACGTCGTCGCAGTGGCGGCACCAGGCGTACAGCATCAACACGCTGCGCCGGACGTCGGCCGGGAACAGCTTGGCGGCGGCGGCAAAGCTTTTCGAGCCGACCTTGATGGTCTGGGTAGCGTGGTCCAGCAAGGCCTCGCTCATCGCCCGAACTCCTCGATCATCAAACCGGCAGTCGCCTTGGCCGAGCCGATCACGCCCGGGACGCCGGCGCCGGGATGGGTGCCGGCGCCGACCAGGTACAGATTCGCCAGTTCACTGTCGCGGTTATGCGGACGGAACCAGGCGCTTTGCGTCAGGATCGGTTCCAGCGAAAACGCAGAGCCGACGTGCGCATTGAGCTGGTCGCGGAAATCCAGCGGCGTGAAGATGCGGCTGGTGACAAGCTGCTCGCGCAGACCGGGCATGTAGCGGCGCTCCAGGTATTCAAAGATGCGGTCGCGGTAGCGCGGGCCTTCGACCGTCCAGTCGATATCCGCGTTGCCCAGGTGCGGCACGGGCGCGAGCACGTAATGGCTGCCGCAACCCGGCGGCGCCAGCGAAGGATCGGTGATGCAGGGCGCGTGCAGGTACAGCGAAAAATCCTCGGCCAGGGTTTTGCCGCCGAAGATTTCGGTGATCAGTTCCTTGTAGCGCGGCCCGAAGCAGACGGTGTGGTGCTGCAGCTGGCTGTGGTGGTGATTGAGCCCGAAATACAGCACGAACAGCGAATTGCTGAAGCGTTTTTTGCGCAGCGAGCCGGCTTCCGACGGGCCGCGCGGATGCTGCGACAACAGGTCCGCGTACGTGTGGACGACGTCGGCGTTGGAGGCCACCGCCTGCGCGGGGAAGTGGCGTCCATCGGCCAGGCGCACGCCGTTGACGCGCGCGCCGCTGGCCTCGATCGCCGCCACGTCGGCATTCAGTTCGAGGCGGCCGCCGATATCCTGGAACATGCGCACCATGCCGTTCACCAGCGCGCCGGTGCCGCCGCGCGGGAACCACACGCCCCAGCGTCGTTCCAGCGCGTGGATCAGCGTGTAGATCGACGAGGTGGCGAACGGGTTGCCGCCGACCAGCAGCGAGTGGAACGAGAACGCCTGCCGCAAATGCTCGTTCTGGATGAACTTCGAGACAATGCTGTAGACGCTGCGCCATGCCTGCAGCTTCGCCAATTGCGGGCCGGCGGCGATCATGTCGCGGAACGACAGGAACGGCACCGCGCCCAGCTTCAGGTAGCCCTCGTCGAATACCGCCTTGGAGTATGCCAGGAAGCGCTGGTAACCCTGCACGTCGGCCGGGTTGAGCGCGTGGATCTGCCGGTCCAGCGATTCCTGGTCGTTGGCGTAGTCGAAGTGGCTGCCGTCCTCCCAGCACAGGCGATAGAACGGCGCGACCGGCAGCATCTCGACGTAATCCGACAGGCGTTTGCCGGCGACGGTGAACAGCTCCTCGATCGCCGACGGATCGGTGATGACGGTGGGGCCGGCGTCAAAGGTGTAGCCCTGGTCCTCGTAGACGTAGGCGCGGCCGCCCGGTTTGTCGCGCTTTTCGAGCAAGGTGGTTTGAATCCCGCTCGCTTGCAGACGGATGGCCAGCGCCAGGCCGCCAAAGCCGGCGCCGACAACCACTGCCTGTTTTGTTTCGTTCATTCGGGTTTCCTGATTTGGTGGGGATGGATTTTGCATGCGGCCGACATGGCCTGGCCGACCGGCACCGGCGGTTTTCCGGATAGCAGACGCGCCTTGTCGCCGAGGGTCGGACGGCCGGCGTAAAAGCGCGCGATCAACGGCGCCGGCAAATGGTAGAAGCGCTGCATCACGCGCCAGCGGCTGTCGGCGTCGCCGGCCAGGAACAGCATGCGGTTGAGAAGTCGGAAAAAGCGCTGTCCGCGCCATTCGTGCAGCGCGGTCTCGCGGATGGCGTCGAACAATGCCGGTGCGCTCAAGTCGTCAAGCGCGGCGATGCGTTCGGCCAGCCGCACCGCGTGCGGCAGCGAATAGCCGGTCGTCGGGTGGAACAGGCCTGCCCGCAGGCCGGATGTCGGTTGCCCGTCCAGGTCCGACCAGAACTGCTCGATGTCGCCGGCAAGCACGATCGGCAGCGAGCCATGCTCCTCGCGGATGATTTCTTCAATGTGCCAGCCGCGCGAGGCGGCGTAGGCGGCGATGTTGGCGCGCAGCCGATCCGGTTCCCAAACACCGGTATCGACATAGTGCGTGTCCTCAATCAGCAGGCGGTCGGCGGCGAAAGGCAGCACGTAGACGAAGCGATAGCCGCCTTGCTGCGCGACGCTGGCATCCATGATGATGGGCGAGGTCAGTCCATGCGGCGCGGCGAGGCGCACTTCCTGGCCGAGGAAGGTCTGGTAGCCCAGCGCCAGCCGGTCGGATGCGCGTGGACCACGGCCGTCGATGACGGCGCCTGCTTGCAGCATCTCGCCGCCGGCAAGGCGCACCGTGGTGGCGGTCAGATTTTCTATGCGGGCGCCGAGCCGCAGCGTTTCCCCCAGCGCGGCTTCGATGACGCGCGCGAAATCGTCAGAGGCAATGCTGGCGTAGCCGCCATCGAGTTTTCTGGCATGTTCGGGGAATATCACGTCGTAGTCCGGCCAGCGCGCCGAGACCAGCGGCGCGAGCCACTGCCGCTGCGCGGCATTCAGATCGCTGTCATGAAACGACCAGGTATGGTTGCCGCCTATCCGATCACCCTGCTCGAGCAGCAGGATGCGCAGCGACGGACGCGCGGTCCGCAACCGCCACGCGATGAGCGCGTTGGCCAGGCCGCCACCGGCCAATATTACGTCGTACGGCGCGGCGCTCATGCGAGACCGCTCGCCGTCCGGCGGGAATCACTGTCATTCTGGATGTCCAGATTCAACGCTGTCTCGACGATGTCGGCAGCGCGTGGCGTACCGTCGGCTTGCGCCAACTGTTCCGACAGTCCGGCAAGGCGCTGGCCGAATTCCGGTTCGTCGAGCAGCCGCCGTAAATGCTTGCCCAGTTGCGCCGCGCCGGTAAGGCGCGGCGACGCGCGCAGGCCGATGCCCGCATGGCAGATCCGCGACGCCACGCCCGGCTGGTCGAAGGCGATGGGCAGCGCCAGTATCGGCGTGCGCGCGGCGATGGCGTCCATCGCCGTATTGAGCCCCGCGTGGGAGACCACGGCGTCGGCGCGGGCCAGCACCGCTTGCTGCGGTGCGAACGCGCATACCGTGGTCGCTCCCACAGGGCCGGCCCGCTCGACGGCCTGCGCCTGTTGCGGATTCAATCCACCGCAATGGGCGACCAGCAGTTGAACGTTCAAGTCCCGGCACGCCTGCGCGATGCGCTTGAACAGTGCAAAGCGCTGGCCTTGCAGCGTACCCAGTGACGCAAACACGAAAGGGCGGTCGTCGGCGATGGCCGGCATGGGGGCGATGCGCGGGCCCCCTTGCGACGGAGCCGCTGAAGCGGCATGCCGCAGCGGTCCGACGTGATGGAAATTCGCTGGCAGGTGATGGCGCGGAAAATCGAAGGCGGCCACGGTCTGGCTGATCTGCGCCAGCGGCGACAGGCACTCGTGCAGCATCCCACGCGTGTGGATGCCCAGTGCGCGCGCCTGCCGTTCGATCACCTTGCGATGTGGCGCCATGAGCCAATCGTAGACGCGGGTGCTGCCTTCATACATCTTCAACGCCCGTTCGTCGGTGCCGAATTTGAAAGGCATCACCGGCAGTGGCACGCCTGGTTCGCGATTGACCGGCAGCGCGCACGCCACCGAGACGAACGGCAGCCCGAGCGACTCTGCCACCAGTCCCGCCGCAGCCTCCATCTGGTCGCCAAGCAGGGCGTCGATACGCAGCGCGTCGATCGCGGCGGGCAGTTCGCGGCACAGCATGTCGGTGGTGTCGGCCATGTCGACGATGACCTTGCGCAGTCCCAGCGGACTGCCCGGATTGGCGGCGAGCCGCAGCGAGGCGGCCAGCGATCCTGGCGGGTAGCGGTCGGCGCCTAGCGCGTGGAAGCCAATACGGGCGTCGCCGATCCAGCCGGCTGCGTCGGGGCGGTGCAGGAAGGTGACTTGATGTCCGCGGTCGATCAACGCCAGCGCCAGCGCCGCGAGGGCGTTGAAATGGCTGTAGAAGGCCGGGGCGACCACGCCGAAATGGGCCATGCGATGTCCTCCCGACCCGCGCTATGGCGCGTGCAGATCGACGACCGGGGCGGCCTTGCGGAACAGGTTCCCGACCAGGAGACGTGTGCTTTGTTTGCTGCCGATGGCGTCGGTCAGATAGTCGTCGGCGTCGCGCAGATGCGCGGCCAGCCGGCGCTGGGTTTTTTCCAGGCCCAGGGTGGCGGTGATGGTGGCCTTGCCCGCATCCTTGCCGACGTCCTTGCCGGTCAGCGCGCTGTCGTTGCCCGGCACGTCCTGCAGGTCGTCCTTGATCTGGAAGGCGTGGCCGGCGGCCATGGCGAAAGCGCGCAGCGAATGCAGCACCCGTTCGTCGGCCTGCGCGATGATGCCGGCCATCTCCACCGAAAGGCCAAGCAGCACGCCGGTCTTGAGTTCGTTGGTGGTGGCAATGTCGTCGACCGAGCGTTTCTGGCCGCCATGCAAGTCTTCAAACTGCCCCCGCACCAGCCCCTGGGTGCCGACCGTCTCGGCCAGCGCGCTGACCAGGCGGGTGCGTATCAGCGGCGAGATGTCTTGTGTCTGGGAAAGAATGTGGAAGGCGCGGCTGAGCAGGGCGACCGACGCCAGGATGGCGACGTTTTCACCGAACTGGATGTGGACGGTGGGCTTGCCGCGCCGCAGCTTGGCGTTGTCCATGCAAGGCATATCATCGAGGATCAGGGAGGCGGCATGCACCAGTTCGACCGCGCAGGCGGCGTCGAGCAAGGCAGGCGACGAGCAGCCGAGATCGCGCGCGACAAGCATCAGCAACAGCGGGCGCATGCGCTTGCCGGTACTCAGCGCCGCCGCCCGCATGGCGGCCGTCAGCGGATCCGACCGGCTGTCGCTGTCTGGCAGAAAGTGACGGATACGCTCTTCGAGCTCGTTCCGGAGGTCATCGATC
>Ga0308163_10000723_pt1 | contig 47659 bp, 40 predicted proteins | sample PhyTR1_FD_201037 | JGI IMG/M metagenome (GOLD analysis project Ga0308163, IMG submission 201037) | Phyllosphere microbial communities from UC Gill Tract Community Farm, Albany, California, United States - DLSLT.R1 | ecosystem: Host-associated > Plants > Phyllosphere > Unclassified | place: USA... | reverse complement strand
ACCACGCCGATGCGGCCCTTTTTATGGATGTGACCTGGCATGATGCCGATCTTGATTTCGTCTGGCGTGATCAGGCCTGGGCAGTTAGGGCCCAGCAGCAGCGTTTTGCTGCCCGACTTGGCCATGCGGTCTTTCAAGGCCATCATGTCACGTACTGGAATGCCTTCGGTGATGCAAATGGCCAGATCCATTTCAGCTTCGACAGCTTCCCAGATCGCGGCGGCCGCGCCTGCTGGCGGCACGTAGATCACGGAAACGTTGGCGCCGGTTTCTTTTTTCGCTTCGGTAACGTTAGCGAAAATAGGAATGCCTTCGAAGTCTTCGCCGGCTTTCTTCGGGTTCACGCCTGCCACGAAGGCAGCTTTGCCGTTCGCGTAGTCGCGGCAACCGCGGGTGTGGAACTGGCCGGTCTTGCCGGTGATCCCTTGGGTAACGACTTTGGTATCTTTATTGATCAGAATGGACATGTTGATTCCTTAATTAAGCTTGACCGGCAGCAGCGGCAACGACGCTCTTGGCTGCATCTTCCATGGTGTCGGCTGCGATGATAGGCAGACCGGAATCGGCCAGCATCTTTTTGCCCAGATCTTCGTTGGTGCCCTTCATGCGCACCACCAGTGGTACGTTCAGCGAGACGGCTTTGACCGCGGCGATCACGCCTTCGGCGATCACGTCGCAACGCATGATGCCGCCGAAAATGTTCACCAGGATGGCTTTCAGGCCTGGGTTTTTCAGCATGATCTTGAACGCTTCGGTCACTTTTTCCGCCGTGGCGCCGCCGCCGACGTCGAGGAAGTTGGCTGGCTCGCCGCCGAACAGTTTGATGGTGTCCATGGTGGCCATGGCCAGGCCGGCGCCGTTCACCAGGCAGCCGATGTTGCCGTCGAGCGAGATGTAGGCCAGGTCGAATTTCGACGCTTCGATTTCAGCTGGATCTTCTTCGTCCAGGTCGCGCAGGGCGATGATTTCCGGGTGACGGAACAGGGCGTTCGGGTCAAAGTTGAACTTGGCGTCCAGGGCGATGACTTTGCCGCTGCCGGTGACGATCAGCGGGTTGATCTCGGCCAGCGAGCAATCGGTTTCCCAGTAGGCTTTGTACAGGCCTTGCAGGTTGACGCGGGCGTCGGCGATCGAACCGGCAGGCACGCCGATTTTGGTCGCGATGTCGTCCGCCTGGGCATCGGTCAGGCCGACGCTAGGCTCGATGGTAACGTGGTGGATTTTTTCAGGATGGCTCTCGGCCACTTCTTCGATGTCCATGCCGCCTTCGGACGACGCCATCAGGACGATCTTCTGGGTCACGCGGTCGGTGACCAGCGAAACGTACAGTTCCTGCTTGATGTCGGCGCCTTCTTCCACCAGCAGGCGGTTGACTTTCTGGCCTTCGGCGCTGGTCTGGTGCGTGATCAGCTGCATGCCCATGATCTGGTCAGCGTATTCCTTGACCTGTTCGATCGATTTTGCCACTTTCACGCCGCCGCCCTTGCCGCGGCCACCTGCGTGGATCTGCGCCTTGACGACCCATACCGGGCCGCCCAGGGTTTCCGCGGCCTTGACTGCCTCGTCGACGGACATGCACGGAATGCCGCGTGGTACCGTCACTCCGAATTGCCGGAGGATTTCTTTGGCTTGATACTCATGGATTTTCATGCTGGCTTCCCTTCTGATACTGATTTGTAAAAATACGGTTAGTGGTGCAAAAAAACAGGAAAAACAGCGCCGGGATCACGCTTTGGCTACCCAGCGCGGGTAATACTGTGCAACCGCCCCGCCATCGGTGCGCAGGGCGTGGCATTTGTCGAGTTGAAACGGCTTTTCATGCGGCAAATCAGCATTCGCACCGTCACGGGTCGACCAGACATCGCCGGCAAATGCCTGAACCGCCGCAGTCGGCAAGACTTGCGCCAGTTCGGTCAAATGGGTACAGCCGGCGATTCCCGCCAGGCGCTCTTTCAAGTCGCGGCGGAAATTCTTCAATAGATTCAGACCGATCAGCGCCTGGTAAGCGGGGCCGATGGTATCGCAAAAGCCGGGATAGGGTACGGAATCGGAGGCGGCTTCGGCCTCGACGATGCTCAGTTCACGATCGACGGTAATGCGTAAATGGAGGTCATGCAGGGGGGTGCCGGCGGGACGGGGGCCGGAGGCCAGGGTCGCGTCGAACGATTTGATGTCGGTGATGCGCGCGTCGATATCCCACAGGCCGTCGTCGCGCAGATACGCTTGGACGTCGATAACGCGGGAGTGCCGTAAGGCGCGCCGGGATACGGGAGTTGACAGGGGCATGGACCGATGCCGCTTGCGCGGCCTAATTTAGTAAGCAGCCATGTGCATAAAGCACGCCGTTCGCAGCTTCTACGAACAGCAACCGCACCTGCGGCGCCGCAAAAACCCTAAAAGTGTAGCACATTGCGCGCCGGTTGCGCCGCAACATGCTTTCAATGCTCAGTTAAAAACATTTGAACTTATAAATAGAAAACAGTGATTTTCACAAAGTCATTCAATTTGTGAATGATCGCTATCATAAAAACCACTGTCATCGTCGCGGCACGCCTGGCTGCGGCCTCAGTCAGCCACGCCCAGGGCCTGCATGATCGGCAGCACGGTGACGCGGAAGCTTTCCGCATGCACGGCCAGTTCAGCCAGGTTGTCCTCTTCCGTCGTCAGCACGGTGCCGTTGCGCACCACGGTTTGCTGCAGTGCGCGGAAAGCCTGCCAGGCAAATGCCGCCAGGGCGTCGCTGCCCTGATGGCCTTCCAGCCTGGCCAGCAGGAACAACTGTTGCAAATGCAACACACCGACACCACCGCCGGTCACCGGGCTGGCCAGCGCGGCCAGGTCGGTGCGGCCCAGGGCCTTTTCCAGCAGATGCCGGTTCAGCCTGGCCGAGGCCGGCCGCGCCAGCGCGATCGCGGCGTCATCCTGCACCGCCGCAATGCAGGCCTTGTGCGCCAGCACCAGCAGCATCTGCAGAAAGTTGCGCAGTTCCGCGATACCGGCAGGCAAACGCTGTTGCAGTTCGCCGATGGTATGGGGCTGGTAATCGGCCAGCAGTTCCAGCAGCGGTCCATAGATGGCCGGGTCCATGTCGGCCTCGCCCAAGGCACCCGTCACCCTCATGGAGATCTGCTCGACCGGCGCCACCAGCAGGATGCGCACGGCGCGCAGCGCGGTGGCCTGCTCATGGGCGGTCAGCTTGCGGCTGCCCTTGACCCAGTAATCCTGGCGGAACTGGCGGTTGACCAGGAAATCGGCGGTGTTCTCGCGGAAGGTGGCATCCGGAATCTGCGCCAGGAAAGCCAGGTGTTCCGGCGACAGATTGAGGGGCGCGACATGATCGGGATAGGCGGCCGAGCCGGCAAACTCGAGCTTGACGGCGGCCAGCACCGGCTTGAGGGCCGAAAACGACACCGGCTGCCAGTAATGATTGAAGTATTCGTGCGACAGGTAATTCGGGTTCTGCTCGCCGATCTGCTGCAAACGTTGCGCAATGCTGGGGTTGGCCATCAGGTAGCGCGGCTTGGTCTCCATCATGCGATTGACGAAGGACAAGGCACTGCCCACGCGCGTCAGCGAGTCCTGTCCCGGCGCGCTCATGACGCGGCTGTGCTGCTCCATCAGGTCGCGGATCGGCGCCATCGCCGCCCAGCCCGCCTGCGTGTTGTAGCTGATGTACAGCACGCCGCCCGGCTTGAGCTTGCGCGCCAGGAAGTCGCTGATATGCGCCTGGTTTTCCGGCGAGATCCAGCTCCAGATGCCGTGAAGGGCGATGAAATCGAAGTCGGGCAGGTCGCTGCGGGCGCAAAAATCCTGGAACGATTGTTCCGACAGCACGGCGCCATTGCCCGACACCTCGGCCAGTTCCTGCGCAAATGCGGTCTGGGCCGGATTGAAATCGGTGCCATACCAGCGCACGCCAGACGCCGCGGCATGGATATTGACGGTCATGCCCTGGCCAAACCCGAGCTCGCATGCGGTGCTGACCTTGGGCGGCTGTATGCCCCAGCTGAGCAGCAGCAGCTGGGTGCGCAAGGGGTTCAATTCCGTGTAATAGCCGTAGGTATATGCGGTTTCGGCCGTGTAGCCGGCATGCCAGTTGCTCATCAGGTATCCTGTATCCCATGGTAGAAAGTGCCGGCGCGCACCATGCGCCACCGTCTGTGGGCAGAATAACTGATCCTTGCATGCAAGTTAACAATTATTGATCATCGTCGGGTTCGATTCCCTTGAGGGCCACCTGTACCGCGCGCTGCGAAAAGCCGCGCTGCATCAAAAAACGCATCTGTTTGTTGCGCTGTTCGGCATCGACCGCCACGCTGCCGAACTTGCGCCGCCACACCTCGCAGGCGCGCTCGGTTTCGCCTTCGGCCAGGCCGGCCTTGAGTTCCTGCAGCGCCTCGCCCTGAATGCCATGGCTTTGCAGCTCGGCCATGATGCGGCTGTTGCCGAAGCGGGCCGAGCGGCGGTGGATCAGCGACTCGGAAAAGCGCTCCTGCGACAGCCAGTTGGCTTGCTCCAGGCTGTCGAGCAAGGCTTCCACATCGTCGCCTTCCTGCGCATGGCGCTGCAGCTTGCGGCGCAACTCCATGCGGCTGTGTTCGCGCATCGACAGAAAGCGCAAGGCCCTGCCCTTCAGGCTTAATTGCACTCTGGCCATATCTCCACCTTGTTTCCGATTCAACTGTGACTGCGCTCCAAACACAATCGCCGCCCGGCGCATTGGCGCGAGGCGGCGATTGTGGTTCTACCTTGCGGCAAACCGTGCGTAGGTCGGATTAGGCCCGGAGGGCCGTAATCCGACAACATTGTTGGCGCGTCTGATCCGACAACATTGTTAGCGCCGGTGGTGACGTCGGATTACGCGCAAAGCGCTAATCCGACCTACTCCGACCTACTCCGACCTACTCTGGCTTGGCTTCTGCCGCCTTGGCAGCTTTCTCGGCGGCTTTGTCGGCTTTTTCAGGCTTTTCAGCGGCCAGCGGCGGCAGTTCGCGCACGCCCAGCGAAGCGCGTACCTTGTTTTCGATTTCACGCGCCAGCGCCGGGCGCTCTTGCAGGAAGGCGCGGGCGTTGTCCTTGCCCTGGCCGATGCGTTCGCCGTTGTAGCTGTACCACGAACCGGATTTTTCGACGATTTTGGCGTCCGAACCCAGGTCGAGGATCTCGCCTTCGCGCGAGGTGCCTGCGCCGTACAGGATGTCGAAGTGCGCTTCCTTGAACGGTGGCGCGATCTTGTTCTTGACGACCTTGACCTTGGTTTCGTTGCCGATCACTTCGTCGCCCGACTTGATCGAGCCGGTGCGGCGAATGTCCAGGCGCACGGAGGCGTAAAATTTCAGCGCATTGCCGCCGGTGGTGGTTTCTGGCGAACCGAACATCACGCCGATCTTCATGCGGATCTGGTTGATGAAGATGACCAGGGTATTGGTGCGGTTGATCGAGCCGGTCAGCTTGCGCAGCGCCTGCGACATCAAACGCGCTTGCAGGCCTGGCAGCGAATCGCCCATGTCGCCTTCGATCTCGGCGCGTGGCGTCAGGGCCGCCACCGAGTCGATCACCACCAGGTCGACGCTGCCCGAACGCACCAGGGCGTCGCAGATTTCCAGCGCCTGCTCGCCCGTATCCGGTTGCGAAATCAGCAGTTCGTGCAGGTTGACGCCCAGCTTCTGGGCATAGCCGACGTCGAGCGCGTGCTCGGCGTCGATAAAGGCGCAGGTGCCGCCCAGTTTTTGCATTTCGGCGATGGTTTGCAGGGTCAGCGTGGTTTTACCCGACGACTCGGGACCGTAGATTTCCACCACGCGGCCGCGCGGCAAGCCGCCCACGCCCAGCGCGATATCGAGGCCGAGCGAACCGGTCGACACGACTTGCACTTCTTCGATCGGTGCGCTGGCATCCATGCGCATGACCGAACCTTTGCCAAACTGCTTCTCGATCTGTGCCAGCGCGGCGGCCAGCGCCTTGGCTTTTTCAGCAGCGGGTATTACAGCTCTTTTATCGTCCATTTTGTTCTTTCAGCCCGAACTGGCGCGTGGGGTAGGTTAAATTCATCACAGACACTACTGTATAAAAAAACAGTGCTCAATGCAAGCGGAACGTGCATTTGATTTGAAACAGATCATTACAAGGTGGGTTTTTCATAAATATTCGCCACCTTGCGCAAAATGAAACACAATACACACTTCTGATGTCGCAAGCTTAGGAATCTGCCATGCGTATTTTACTTGCCGAAGATGACAGCGTGCTGGCCGACGGGCTGACCCGTTCGCTGCGCCAGTCCGGCTATGCCATCGACTGCGTCAAGAATGGCCAGGAAGCCGATACGGCCCTGTCCACCCAGGAATTCGACCTGCTGATCCTCGACCTGGGCCTGCCCAAGCTGAGCGGCCTGGAAGTGCTGCGCCGCCTGCGCGCGCGCGCTTCCTTGCTGCCGGTGCTGATTTTGACGGCGGCCGATTCCATCGAGCAAAGAGTCAACGGCCTCGATCTCGGTGCCGATGATTATATGGCCAAGCCCTTCGCCTTGTCCGAACTGGAGGCAAGAGTGCGCGCCCTGACCCGCCGCGGCGCCGGCGGCGGCGCCACCGTGATCAAGCACGGCCCGCTCAGCTATGACCAGGTCGGGCGCAGCGCCTATATCAACGAGCAGATGATCGACCTGTCGGCGCGCGAACTGGGCCTGCTGGAAATCCTGCTGGGCCGCACCGGCCGGCTGGTGTCGAAAGAGCAGCTGGTCGACCACTTGTGCGAATGGGGCGAAGAGGTGTCGAACAACGCCATCGAAGTGTATGTGCACCGCCTGCGCAAGAAGATCGAGGTCGGCGGCGTGCGCATCGCCACCGTGCGCGGCCTGGGTTACTGCCTGGAAAAATACACGGAGGCGCGCGTGCCGCTGGACGCCGGCGGCGCCGGCAAGTGAAGCCGGTTGCGGCACCAGCGGACGAGCCGGCCGACGACGACTGGTACCAGCCGCCCACCAGCGAACAGGATGAAACCATCCAGCACTCGCTGTTCGGCGAGATCCTCGACTGGATGCTGGCGCCGCTGCTGCTGCTGTGGCCGATGAGCATCGCCATCACCTACCTGGTGGCCAAGGGCATCGCCAACCAGCCCTTCGACCATGCGCTGGAAGACAATGTCACCATGCTGGTGCAGCAATTCAAGCTGGCCGACGGCACGCAGGCGGCCGGCCAGTTGCCCGGGCGCAGCGGCGGCAACGCGCGCGAGGCGCTGCGCGGCGACGATGTCGACGCCGTGTACTATTTGATGCTCGACCGGCAGGGCCGCTACCTGGCCGGCGACCGCGACCTGCCGCCGCCGCAGGATGCCGAGCGCTACCGCAGCGGTACGGTGCTGTTTCGCAATGACGCCGTGCACGGCACGCCGGTGCGCGTGGCCTTTTCGTATATCGACACGCCCGACGGCGGCGACGATGGCGAGCGCGCGCTGGTGCAAGTGGCCGAGACCCTGGAAAAACGCGCCCAGCTGGCCAATGAAATCATCAAGGGCGTGATTCTGCCGCAATTCATTATTTTGCCCATCATCCTGGCGCTGGTCTGGTTTGCGCTGTCGCGCGGCCTGTCGCCGCTGGCGCAGCTGCAGGAACGCATACGGGCCCGCCCACCCGATGATCTGTCGCCGATCGATTCAAGCCAGGTGCCCGAGGAAATCACGCCGCTGGTCGGCTCGCTCAACGACATGCTGTCGCGCCTGTCGCTGTCGATCGAGATGCAGAAGCGCTTTATCGCCGACGCCGCGCACCAGATGAAAACGCCGCTGGCCGGCATGCGCATGCAGTCCGAGCTGGCCCTGCGCCAGACCGACCAGGACGAGATCCACCGCTCCTTGCTGCAACTGGCGAAAAGCTCGGAAGCGGCCACGCGCCTGGTGAACCAGCTGCTGGCCCTGGCGCGCGCGGAAAACCAGCCGCAGGCGGGCACCGCCTTCGAGGCGCTGGAACTGAGCGAGCTGGCGCGCACCGTGGTGCAGGACTGGGTGCCAGCCTCGTTTGCCCAGCAGATCGACCTGGGTTTCGAGCAGGCAACAGAGCCGGTAATGATTTCCGGCAACCCGATGATGCTGCGCGAACTGCTGGGCAACCTGATCGACAATGCGCTGCGCTACACGCCGGCGGGCGGCAGCGTGACGGTGCGCGTGCGCGTGCGCAGCACGGCGGAGCAGGCGATCCTGGAGGTGGAGGATACGGGACCGGGCATTCCCCAGGCCGAACGCAGCCACGTCTTCGAACGCTTTTACCGCATTCTTGGCAGCAATGTCGACGGCAGCGGCCTGGGCCTGGCCATCGTGCGCGAAATTGCCCAGCAACACGGCGCCGAGGTCGACATCTTTCACAATCCGCGCGCACACACGCCCAGGTTGCCAGGCACCCTGCTGCGCCTGTCGATTGCCCTGCTGCCGCCGGAACCACCGCTCGAGGACGAGATTACCTATGGATAAGGCCAAGCCAGCGCCCAGCCCCAGCCTGCTGGCGCGCCGCGCCGCGCACTGGCAGGCCACGCAACGATTGACGGCGGTGCTGCTGCTGGTATGGCTGCTGACGGGATTTTTGACCGTGTTTTACGCGCGCGAACTGCTGCATTTGCACCTGTTCGGCTGGCCGCTGCCGTTCTACATGGCGGCCCAGGGCGCCTCGCTGGTGTATCTGGCCATTATCGGCTGCTATGCCTGGCGCATGCGCCGGCTGGACCAGCAATGCCAGGCCGGGGAACTGCCATGAGCGCGCCGCGCAGCCTGTTCAAGCGCCTGTCGCGCTACTATCTGCTGTTTTCGGCCGGCTTCGCCGCCTTTCTGCTGGCATTGACGGTACTGGAACAGGAAGGCATGTCGCGCGTGTGGATCGGCTATCTGTTCATGTTCGCCACCATCACCCTGTACGCCACCATCGGCGTCATCAGCCGCACGTCGAACGTCACCGAATACTATGTGGCCGGGCGGCGCGTGCCGGCCCTGTTCAACGGCATGGCCACCGCCGCCGACTGGATCTCGGCGGCCAGCTTCATCAGCCTGGCCGGCGGGCTGTACCTGAACGGTTTCGACGGCCTGGCCTTCATCATGGGCTGGACCGGCGGCTATTGCCTGGTGTCGCTGCTGATCGCGCCGTACCTGCGCAAATTCGGCCAGTACACGATTCCCGATTTCCTGGCGGCGCGCTATGCGGGCGGGCCTGCCGGCCGTGGCGCGCCGGTGCGCGTGCTGGCCGTGGCCGCCACCATCGTGGTCTCGTTCACCTATGTGGTGGCGCAGATCTACGCGGTGGGCCTGATCGCCTCGCGCTTCACGGGTGTCGATTTCTCGGTCGGCATTTTCCTCGGCCTGGCCAGTATTCTGGTGTGTTCTTTTCTTGGCGGCATGCGCGCCATTACCTGGACCCAGGTGGCGCAGTACATCATCATCCTGGTCGCCTTCCTGATTCCCGCCATGTGGCTGTCGGTCAAGCATGCCGATAATCCGGTGCCGCAGATCGCCTACGGCAAGGTGCTGACGCAGCTGAGCGCGCGCGAGCAGGTGCTGGACCATGACCCGAAAGAGCAGGAAGTGCGCGACATCTACGCCCAGCGCGCGCGCAATTACCAGGCCGACCTGGACGGCTTGCCGGCCTCGTGGGAGGCGGGCCGGCTGGCGGCGCAGCGCCAGCTCGATATCCTGCGCAAGCGCAACGCCTCGCTGTTCGATATCCGCAGCGCCGAGCGCGCCCTGATCGCCTATCCGAAAAGCCCGGAAGAGGCGCGCAGCGTGTGGCAGGCGGCGCTGGACCTCAATTTGAAACGGGCCGAACCGATCACGCCGCATGCCCAGCCGTTTCCCGCGCCCGACCGCGCGCAGTCCGATATCAAGCGCAACAATTTCCTGGCGCTGGTGTTCTGCATGATGCTGGGCACGGCCGCCCTGCCGCATATATTGATGCGCTCGTACACCACGCCATCGGTGCATGAAACCCGGGTCTCGGTATTCTGGACCCTGTTCTTCATTCTGCTGATTTACCTGACGATTCCGGCGCTGGCGGTGCTGGTCAAATACGATATCTATTCGGCGCTGGTCGGCACCCAATATGCGCACTTGCCGACCTGGGTCTCGTACTGGGCCAATGTCGACAAGCTCAGCCCCCTGATCAGCATCGTCGACGTCAACCGCGACGGCGTGGTGCAACTGGCCGAGATCGCCATCGACGCCGACGTGCTGGTGCTGGCCACGCCCGAGATCGCCGGCCTGCCGTATGTGATTTCGGGCCTGGTGGCGGCCGGCGGCCTGGCCGCCGCCCTGTCGACCGCGGACGGCTTGCTGCTGGCCATTTCCAACGGCCTGTCGCACGACATCTATTACAAGGTGGTCGACCCGACCGCCTCGACGCAAAAGCGCGTGACGATTTCAAAACTGCTGCTGCTGGCGGTCGCCTTTATCGCCGCCTATGCGGCCTCGCAAAAGCCGGCCGATATTCTGTCGCTGGTCGGCATTGCCTTTTCGCTGGCCGCCTCGACCCTGTTCCCGGCGCTGGTGCTGGGCGTGTTCTGGAAACGCGCCAACCACCATGGCGCCGTGGCCGGCATGCTGGCCGGCTTTGGCGTGTGCCTGTATTACATGCTGCAGACCAGCCCGATGCTGGGCGGCGGACCGGCCGGCCAGTGGTTCCATATCGCGCCGATCGCCGCCGGCATCTTCGGCATGCCGGCCGGCATGCTGACCGCCGTGCTGGTCAGCCTGCTGACGCCGGCGCCGGGCCGGCGCAGCACCGGGCTGGTCGACCATATCCGCGCGCCGGAATAAAACCGCTGGCCGGGCTGGTCAAATACTCGCCGAAATGTTAGCCTGAGAGAAACAGTATAAAAATAGATACCATATTTGACATTTTCGACAGGAGTATTCATGCAGTCCAGCCTGGCCCGTTTCACCGTAACCCTCAGTACCTTTTTCCTGTTCACCTGCGCCAGCCTGCCGGCCCATGCCGACACCGTCGCCAAAACCGCCAGCAGCGCCCCGGTTCCGATCGGCGATTTCTTCAACAACAATGCCTTCAGCGGCGCCGTGATGTCGCCCGACGGGCGCCACCTGGCCGTGCTGGTCAGCGCCAAGGGTGGACGGGTGCAGCTGTACACGGTGGAACTGGCCGGCATGAAAGTGAGCGGCCTGACCTCGTTCGAGGACGCCGATATCGCCCGCATCGCCTGGGTCAACGACCGGCGCATCGTCTACAGCGTCGCCGACCGCAATATCGCCGACGGTGACGTGCGCCACGGCCCCGGCCTGTATGCGATGAATATCGATGGCAGCGACTACCGCCAGCTGGCCAGCAATACGTCCACCAACCGGACCGCCACCGGTTCGCATATCGGCCGCGCCACGCTGGACTGGAATACGCGCCTGCTCGCCACCAGCAACGTGGCCGGCTCCGACGATGTATTCGTCACGCAAACGAAATGGAACACGGCCGGCAAGCCATCGAGTACCGTGCACCGCCTCAATACGGTGACCGGTATCAGCAAGCTGGCCGCCTCCGTGAACGGCGCCGAAGAGTGGCTGATGGACCAGCATGACGAAGTGCGCATCGCGATCACCTCGGACGACAAGACCGAGACCATCCACTATCGCGAGAATGCCGGGATGCCCTGGCGCAAGCTGCACGAAAGCGATCTGTACCACGCCGTCAAAGGCGATTTCTCGCCCGCCTTCTTCGATGCGAATGGCAACTTCTATGTCCGCGCCTCGCATCACGGCGTGGAAGCGCTGTTCCTGTATGACTTGAAAACGGCCACCATCAAGGACACGCCGCTGGCCGATACGCCGGGCTATGACTTCAATGGCAATCCGGTCAGGAATCACAAGAAGTTGCTGGGACTGCGCTACGAGACGGATGCGGTGGGCACCATCTGGTACGACAAGGAGATGAATGCCCTGCAGGCCAAAATCGATACGTTGTTGCCCAACACCATCAACGTCCTGTCGGTGGCCGCGCGCGCGGAAACGCCGTTCGTGCTGGTAGCCGCCTCGTCCGATGTGGAGCCGGGGGTGGAGCTGGTCTACAACAAGGAAACCGGCGTGCTGATGCCGCTCGGCAGCCGGCAGCCGGCCATCGATCCGCAGCGCATGTCGCCCAAGACCCTGGTGCGCTACAAGGCGCGCGACGGGCTGGAAATTCCCGCCTACCTGACCCTGCCCAAGGGCCATGGCGGCAAGAATCTGCCGATGGTGGTGATGGTGCATGGCGGCCCCTGGGTGCGCGGTGGCCACTGGAACTGGAATGCCGAAACGCAGTTTCTCGCCTCGCGCGGCTATGCCGTGCTGGAACCCGATTATCGCGGCAGCACCGGCTACGGCGACGCATACTACAAGGCCGGCTGGAAGCAATGGGGCTTGAAAATGCAGGACGATATCGCCGACGGCGCCCGCTGGGCCATCGCCAAGGGCCATGCCGATCCGCAGCGCATCTGCATCGCCGGCGCCAGCTATGGCGGTTACTCTACCCTGATGGGCCTGGTCAACGATCCCGATCTGTTCAAGTGCGGCATCAACTGGGTCGGCGTGACCGACATCAACATGATGCGCGACGGTCACTGGACCGGCGACTCCGACCTCAGCGAGTCCTACACCAAATACGGCATGAACGACATGGTGGGCGACCGCGTTGCCGACGCCGCCCAGTTGAAAGCCACCTCGCCGGTGGAGCAGGCGGCCCGCATCACGCAGCCATTGCTGCTCGGCTATGGCGGCGCCGACACGCGCGTGCCGATCAGCCACGGCCGCGCCCTGCGCGACGCCGTCAGCAAGACCAACCGCGATGTCGAATGGGTGGTCTACCAGGAAGAGGGGCACGGCTGGGCGCTGCCGAAAAACAATATCGACTTCTGGACGCGTGCCGAGAAATTATTACAGCGCAGCATAGGCAAGCCGGCCGTGCCATGAAGGCCGGCGACTTGCGCGCGGCCCTGGCGGCGGCGCTGGCCCTGTGCACCATCGGCCACGCCGATGCACAGACGCTTGCCGCGCCGACGGTGCACGTGACGGCTTCCATGCCGATCGAGCAGTTTTTTGAAGAGCCGTCGCTGAGCGGCGCCAGCCTGTCGCCCGACGGGCGCCAGCTGGCCATGCGCGTGACGCCGGCCGAAGGCCATGACCACCTGGCGGTGCTGGACCTGGCCAGCATGCGCAGCACCACGGTGGCGGCCTTCCGTGACGCCGATATCGGCGATTTCCTGTGGGTCAACGACACGCGCCTGGCGTTTCGCCTGACCGACCGCACGCAGGGGCGCGGGCCGGTGCAATACGGCTCCGGCCTGTACGCGGTCGACAGCGATGGCGGCGCCTTGCGCCAGCTGGCCACGCGCAGGCAGGTCTCGCATGAACTGGCACCCGGCAAGGGCGGCCGCAACCAGGCGGATAACCTGGCGCTGACACAAGGCGGACCGCGCTCAAAAGCGGGACAAGACTTGCTGCCGCACAATACCGTGCTGCTGGACAGCATGGACCAGCAGCGCGGCAACGCCGTCCATGCCCTGCTGGTCGAGCAAGGCGATTTCGGCACCATACAATCGTCCACATTGCTGCGCGTCGATAGCGTCAACGGCAACCATCATGAAATCGATGCGCCGGCCGGCATCCGCTACTGGCTAGCCGACGGCGGCGGCCAGGCGCGGATTGCCACCGCGTCCAGCCGTGGCCAGCAGCGCGTGTACTGGCGCGATCCCGCCACCGAACAATGGCAGCTGCTGGCGCAATTCGATCCGATTGGCAACGACGGTGGCGCATTCGAACCGGCTTTCCTCACGCCCGATGGCAACTTCTACGTCCACGCCAGGCATGGCGGCGACAAGCTGGCGCTGTACCGTTTCGACCTGAACACAAAACAGCTGGATCCGCAGCCGCTGGCCTCGTCGCCCACGCAGGATATCCGCGCCAGCATGTTGCGCAGCAGCACCGCCTTGCTGGGCATCCGCTATACCACCACAACTGAAACCACCATCTGGTTCGATGCAGAAATGCAAGCGATACAGCAGAAGATCGACGCGCTGCTGCCCGCCACCGTCAATACCGTGAGCGTGGCCACGCGCGGCAATTCGCCCTTCGTGCTGGTGGCCAGCTGGTCCGATACCCAGCCCACCATTTACCGTATCTTCCACCGCGATACGGGTCAGCTGGCGCCACTGGCAAGATCACGCCCCGCCGTCAACTCCGAACGCATGGCGGTCAGGCAACTGCAGCGTTACGCGGCGCGCGATGGCCTGCAGATACCGGCCTGGCTGACGCTGCCCAGGACCGGTCCGCACCATCACCTGCCCATGCTCGTGTTCGTCCACGATGGCCCGTGGCAGCGCAGCGGCCCCGGCTGGCAAGGCGAGGCCCAGTTTCTCGCCTCGCGTGGCTATGCCGTGCTGGAACCCGATTACCGTGGCAGCACCGGCCTGGGCGACGCATATTTCCGCGCCGGCTGGCGGCAATGGGGGGTGGCCATGCAAGACGACCTGGCCGACGGCGTACGCTGGGCCATCGCCCAGGGCATCGCCGATCCACGGCGCGTATGCATCGTCGGCGCGGGTTATGGCGGCTATGCGGCACTGATGGGGCTGGCGAAAGATGGCGACTTGTACCGTTGCGGCGTGGCCTGGTCCGCCGTCACCGATCTGGCGTCGATCGCCGATGGCCGCTGGCGCATGGGAGGCAACCTCAACGAGCGCCATGACCGCTATCCGGCAAGCAGCCTGATAGGTGACGCCCGCAGCGACGCCGCGCAGTGGCGTGCTGCCTCGCCGCGCTACCTGGCTGGCCGCATCACGCAGCCGCTGCTGATGGCGCATGGCTATGCCGACCATCTGCTGCCCGCGTCGGACGCCGAGAATGTCTACCAGGCCATCCGGCAAGGCAACCCGCACGCGCAATGGCTGCGCTATGACGATGAAGGCCACGACTGGCGCCTGACGAAAAACCGCATCGACTTCTGGCAGCGGGTGGACCAGTTCCTGGCGCGTCATAACGGTGCGGAATAGTGGAAAAAAATTTATCTGAATGATAATATGTTTCCCTACGATAATTATCAAAAAGGGAAACATGTTCACCAAGACCGTACGCGGCGCGCTGCTGGCCTGTCTGACCCTGGCATGGACGCCGCTCCAGGCCCAGCAAACCATGGACGCGCCGGCCAACGTGGCCGTGCAAGCGTCTCGGATTCCCGTCGAAAACTTTTTTGAAAACCAGTCCTTCAGCGGCGCCATCCTGTCGCCGGACGGCCGCCGCCTGGCCGTGCGGGTGGCGCCGCCGGGCCAACGCGTGCGCCTGGCCGTGCTGGAACTGGACAGCATGCAAGTCAAGGTGGTGGCCTATTTCAGCGATGCCGATGTTGACACCTTCCGCTGGGTCAACGACCAGCGCCTGGTGTTCGACCTGGAAGACCGGCAACTGGCGCAGGGCGCGCAGCGCTACGGGGGTGGCCTGTACGCCGTCAATGCCGATGGCGGCAATTACCGGCAACTGGTGACGCGCAACCACATGCTGCAAAACAAGCGGGCCTTGCTGATGCTGCCGTGGAACACCTATTTATTGTCGAGCATCGGCGACCAGCAATCGGACGACGTCTATGTCACGCAACCGGATTTCAGCCAGCCGGGCAATGTCGTCGATGAGCCTTTGATGCGCCTCAATACCAGCACCGGCACCTACAAGACTGTGACCCAGCCGGCGGGCACGCGCAACTGGCTGTTCGACAAGGCGGGCGAGCTGCGCATCGTGCAGGTTCGCACCAATGGCCAGGATAGCATCCTGTATCGCGACCAGGCGGCGGTGCCATGGCAAACCCTGGCCACCTTCAGCGCCTATGGCGGCGGCCAGGATATCTTCCAGCCGGCGTTTTTCGCGCCCGACGGCACGCTGTACGTGCATGCGCTGCGCGGCGGCGACAAGCTGGCCCTGTACCGCTACGACCTGGCCGGCAAGCGCATCGACGACACGCCCCTGGCCGCCGCGCCCGGCTTTGATGTGCGCGCGGAAATGCTGGGCACCGAAGGCCGCCTGCTGGGCCTGCGCTATGAAGCCGATACGCAAACCACGCAGTGGCTCGATGAAAAAATGCAGGCCATGCAAAAGCAGGTCAACGCCCTGCTGCCGATGACCGTCAACAGCCTGTCCACCGGCTGGCGTTCGGCCACGCCGTTCATCCTGGTGCGCAGCTTTTCCGACACCACGCCCACCATCTACCGCCTGTTCAACAGCGAAACGGGCAGCTTGAGCGTGCTGGGCGGCGCCCATCCCACCATCCTGCCATCGCAAATGGCCAACAAGGACTTGCGCCATTACAAGGCGCGCGACGGCCTCGACATTCCCGCCTGGCTGACCCTGCCCAGGGGGCCAGCGAAAATGCGGCCGATGGTGGTGCTGGTGCATGGCGGGCCGTGGGTGCGCAATACCTGGGACTGGAATGCCGAAAGCCAGTTCCTCGCCTCGCGCGGCTATGTGGTGCTGGAGCCGGAATTTCGCGGCAGCACGGGCTACGGCCAGCAGCATTTCAAGGCCGGCTGGAAACAATGGGGCCTGAAGATGCAGGACGATATCGCCGACGGCACGCGCTGGGCGATCGGGCAGGGCATCGCCGACCCGCGCCGCATCTGCATCGCCGGCGCCAGCTATGGCGGCTATGCGGCGCTGATGGGCCTGGTCAACGATCCGGACTTGTACCGCTGCGGCATCGACATGGCCGGCGTGACCGACATCGACCTGCTGCGCGACGGCAGCTGGGGCGGCTACTCGGACATTTCGCAGGACTACCGCAAGTACGGCATGCCCCTGCTGGTGGGCGACCCCGTCAAGGATGCGGCCCAGTTCAAGGCCACCTCGCCGCTGCAGCAGGCCGCGCGCATCCGCCAGCCGCTGCTGCTGGCCTACGGCAGCGCCGACCAGCGCGTGCCGCTGCCGCATGGCCGCAAGTTTTACGAGGCCGTCAGGAAAACCAATCCGCAGGTGGAATGGGTCGAATACGCCGCCGAAGGCCATGGCTGGGCCCTGCCCGTCAACCGCTTCGACTACTGGCGCCGGGTGGAAGCGTTCTTGCAGCGCCATATCGGCACACCCGGCACCAGCACCAACTGACGCGCACCATGACACTCCTTCACTTCCTGCGCGCCTCCCTGGCGGCCACCTTTTTGCTGACGCTCCATGCCGGCGCGCAGGAGACGGCCAAGCCGCCGCCGATTGCCGAGTTTTTTGCCAACCCCGAATTCAGCGGCGTGCAGCTGTCGCCCGACGCGCGCCACCTGGCCGTGCTGGTGCTGGGGCCGAACGGGCGCGAGCGCCTGGCCGTGGTCAACCTGGCCAATAACAGCATCAAGGTGGTGGCGCAGTTTGACGACGTCGACGTGGGCGAGGTGGAATGGGTCAATCCCGAGCGCCTGGTATTGTCCACCCGCGACTACCAGACGGCGCCCGGCGAGCGGCGCTACGCCCCCGGCCTGTACGCCGTCAACCGCGACGGCAGCGACTTTCGCCAGCTGGCCGAGCGCAGCTTCGCGCCCAACCTGTCGACCTCGGTCTACAAGCCGCTGCCCTGGCATACCTGGCTGACGGGCCAGCGCGGCGCGCAAGATTCCAATCTCATCTATGTGACCAGCACCGTCTACACGGCCACGCGCGAAGTCGACTATACGGCCCTGCTGCGGCTCGATACCGTCACCGGCCGCAGCACGGCCGTGGCGCCGCCCGGCAAGGTACGCCGCTGGCTGCTGGACCAGGACGGCGAACCGCGCGTGGCAGTGACCAGGGAGCGCAATGTCCAGACGATACAATACCGCGAGCCGGCCAGCGGCGCCTGGCGCCAGCTGGCGCAATTCGATGCCTATCTGAAGGGTAAAGAGGCGTTTACGCCGCTCGCCTTCGGCCCCGACGGCACCCTGTATGTGAGCGCCCGCATTGGCGGCGACACGCTCAACCTGTACGCCTGGGACCTCGCCGCCAACCGCATCGACGCCAGGCCCGTGATGGCGCTCGATGGCTATGATTTCAGCGGCAGCCTGCTGGTCGGCAAGGGCAAGCTGCTGGGCCTGCGCTACCTGGCCGAGCGGCGCGGCACGCGCTGGTTCGACCAGGCCATGGCCACCACCCAGGCCGGCATCGATGCCGCGCTGCCGCAGACCGTCAACCTGATCTCGGTCGCGCCCAGGGCGGCCACGCCCTTCATGGTGGTAGCCTCGTATGCCGACGTGCAGCCGGTGACCTTTTCCCTGCTCAACAGTGAAACCGGGCAACTGACCGCCATCGGCGCCTCGCTGCCCCGCATCAAGGCGGCGCAGATGAGCAGGCAAAAGCTGGTGCATTACCCGGCGCGCGACGGTTTGACTATCCCGGCCTGGCTGACGCTGCCCGTCAACAGCGACGGCAAGAACCTGCCGCTGGTGGTGCTGGTGCATGGCGGGCCGTATCTGCGCGGCACCTCCTGGCAGTGGGACAGCGAAGTGCAGTTCCTGGCTTCGCGCGGCTACGCGGTGCTAGAACCCGAATACCGCGGCAGCACCGGCTTTGGCAGCAAGCATTTTCATGCCGGCTGGAAGCAATGGGGCCTGAAAATGCAGGACGATATCGCCGACGGCGCGCGCTGGGCCATCAAGCAGGGCGTGGCCGCCAGCGACCGCATCTGCATCGCCGGCGGCAGCTATGGCGGCTATGCGACGTTGATGGGACTGGTCAACGATCCTGAGCTGTACCGCTGCGGCATCGACCTGGTGGGCGTGACCGATATCGGCCTGATGTATACCGGCCACTGGAGTTTTGCCTCGGACATGAGTGACGACTGGAAACAGTATGGCATGCCCGAACTGATCGGCGACCCGGTCAAGGACGCGGCCCAGTTCAAGGCCACCTCGCCGATCGCCCAGGCCGCGCGCATCACCCAGCCGCTGCTGCTGGCGTATGGCGCGCTCGACAAGCGCGTGCCGCTGTACCACGGCAAGCAGTTCTACGCAGCCGTCAAGGAACATAATCCGCAGGTGGAATGGGTGGTCTACGAGGAAGAAGGCCACGGCTGGTCGCTGCCGAAGAACCGCATCGATTTCTGGAGCCGGGCCGAACGATTCCTCGACCGGCATATCGGAAAACACGGCGCGGCGGCCAAAAAGGAGTAGGCTGGAGGGCCGTGTTACCTGCCAGGAGATCCTATGCCGTCCGGAAAAATTCTTGTTGCGCAAGGTGGCGGCCCCACCGCCGTCATCAACCAGTCGCTGGTGGGCGTAGTGCTGGAATCGCGGCGCTTCCAGCACGTCACGCGCGTGTATGGCGCGCTGCATGGCGTGCGCGGCATCATCAATGAAGACTTCGTCGACCTGACGCAGGAAACCAGCCACAACCTGGAACTGGTGGCCGCCACGCCCTCGTCGGCGCTCGGCTCCACGCGCGACAAGCCCGACATCGCCTACTGCCAGCAGATCTTCCAGGTGCTGCGCGCACACGAGATCGAACATTTCTTCTATATCGGCGGCAATGACTCGTCCGACACGGTGCGCATCGTCAGCGAGGAAGCGCACAAGGCCGGCTATCCGCTGCGCTGCATCCATATCCCGAAAACCATCGACAACGACCTGGTCGGCAGCGACCATACCCCCGGCTTTCCGTCGGCCGCGCGTTTCGTGGCGCAGGCGTTTGCCGGCGCCAACCTCGACAACGCCGCCCTGCCCGGCGTGTATGTCGGCGTGGTGATGGGCCGCCATGCGGGCTTTCTGACGGCCGCCGCCGCGCTGGGGAAAAAATTTCCCGACGACGGGCCACACCTGATTTATGTTCCGGAACGCACCTTCGTGCTGGAGCAATTCCTGGCCGACGTCAAGGCCATGTATGAAAAACATGGCCGCTGCGTGATCGCCGTCTCCGAAGGCATCCACGATGCGTCGGGCGAGGCGATCGCCAGCCTGCTGTCAAAAGAAGTCGAGCGCGACGCGCACGGCAATGTGCAGTTGTCCGGCACCGGCGCCTTGGCCGACCTGCTGTGCGACGAGATCAAGGCCAAGCTGGGCATCAAGCGCGTGCGCGGCGATACCTTTGGCTATCTGCAGCGCTCGTTCATCGGCTGCGTGTCCGACGTCGACCAGCGCGAAGCGCGCGAGGTCGGTGAAAAAGCCGTGCAATACGCGATGTGGGGCGACCGCGACGGCTCGGTCGCCATCAAGCGCACCGGCTATTACTCGGTCGACTACGAACTGCTGCCCCTGACGGACGTGGCCGGCAAGACGCGCACCATGGAAGACGCATTCATCAGTGAAAGCGGCACCGATGTGACCGACGCCTTCCGGCTGTACCTGCGCCCGCTATTGGGCTCGAAAATGCCGGACGCGTTCCGGCTGCGCTGCGCAAAGGTAGCGAAAATCCTCAAGCCATAAATCACGCGGGCGTAAAAAAAGCAGGCGCCTGTAAAGAGCCTGCTTTTTTCGTGGCGCGGTAAAACTCAGATCACGATGGTCTGGTGCTCGTCGCCTACTTGCGCGCGGATTTTACCGATGGTGTAGACGATTTCGCCCGCTTCTTCCAGTTGTTCGATGGCGGCGGCGGCGTTCTCGGCCGAGACGATCACCGTCATGCCGATGCCGCAGTTGAACACGCGGTGCATTTCAGCGTCGGCCACGCCGCCGTGCTGTTGCAGCCAGGTGAACAGCGGTGGCATGGTCCACGATTTCGAATCGAGCTCGGCGACCAGGCCAGGCTGCAGCACGCGTGGAATGTTTTCCACCAGGCCGCCACCGGTGATGTGCACCATGCCCTTCACTTCCATCGAGGCCATCAGCGCCAGCAGCGGCTTGACGTAGATGCGCGTCGGCTGCATCAGCACGTCGGCGAGTTTACGGCCGTGGAAGTCGCCTTCCAGGTCCGGTTTCGCCACTTCGATGATCTTGCGTACCAGCGAGTAACCGTTCGAGTGCACGCCCGACGAGGCCAGGCCCAGCACCACGTCGCCCGGAGCGATCTTGGTGCCGTCGATGATATTGGCTTTTTCCACCGCGCCGACGGCAAAACCTGCCAGGTCGTATTCGCCGGCCGGGTACATGCTCGGCATTTCGGCCGTTTCGCCGCCGATCAGCGCGCAACCGGCTTGTTCGCAACCCTGGGCGATGCCCTTGATGACGTCGGTGGCAATCGCCACGTCGAGCTTGCCGCAAGCGAAGTAGTCGAGGAAGAACAGCGGCTCGGCGCCTTGCACCAGGATGTCGTTGACGCTCATGGCGACCAGGTCGATGCCGACCGTGTCATGGCGGTTCAGTTCGAACGCCAGGCGCAATTTGGTGCCCACGCCGTCGGTGCCCGAGACCAGCACCGGTTCCTTGTACTTCTTGCTGATTTCAAACATGGCGCCAAAACCGCCCAGGCCGCCCATCACGCCTTCGCGCATGGTGCGCTTGGCGTAAGGCTTGATTGCTTCGACTAGAGCGTCGCCTGCGTCGATATCGACGCCAGCGTCACGGTAGGAAAGGGAAACATTAGAAGTCTGGTTCATGGTGTGGTGGCAGCGGAGGCGGTAAAATAGAAGGCGGAATACAGGGCGGATAACCGCCAGCACGCCTGCACGGCAAGGGATGCAACCCTTGTGCGAGCGGCGCGCCAGCCGGTCGATTCGGTCGATCAAGCCGCTATTTTATCAAACTGCCCCCCGAGTTTGTAATTAACTGCCTTTTTTTAACGCAAAATCGGAAACTTCACTGCCGTCGCTGGCATGGATGGCCGCTTTCACGCATGTAAGACGCCACTACCGGTCCCGCAGCTTCTATAATGCTTGAATATAATTCTCTATCATGCCAATCTAATAACAGCGACGACGCATACGCAGTAATGAAAAACAGGACAAGGCGTACGCCATGAAACAACTGGTGCTCGATCTAGGCACAGACCAGGCGCACAGCCTCGATACCTTCGAGGTGGGACAGAATGCCGAAGTGGCGCAGCTGATGCGCCAGTTCGCCGCGCGCACGTCGCGCGAACATTTTGCCTACCTGTGGGGCGAGCTGGCGGCCGGCAAGAGCCATCTGCTCAAGGCCCTGGCCAGCACCGAGCGCGCGCGCTATATCTCGCCGTTTTCGATCGAGTCCGAATTCGTGTATTCGCCTGACGTGGATTTGTATCTGCTCGACGACTGCGAAAAACTGTCGCCGCTGGCGCAGATCGACGCGTTTGCCCTGTTCAATGAAATCCGCGCCAACAAGGCGTATATGGTCTGCAGCGGCGCCGTGCCGCCGGCCGTGCTGCCGGTGCGCGAAGACTTGCGCACGCGCATGGGCTGGGGCCTGATCTACCAGATCCACGGCCTGACCGACGATGAAAAAATCGCCGCCCTGACGCAGGCGGCCACCACCCGCGGCTTGACCTTGTCGCCGGGCGTGTTACCCTATCTGCTGTCCCATTTCCGGCGCGACATGCGTTCGCTGTCGACAATGCTGGACTCACTCGACCTCTACTCCCTTGAAACCCAACGCCCGATCACCTTGCCCTTGTTGCGCGAGTTGTTGCAGGCGGAAGCGAAAGAAAGATGAATCTGGCCCTGTTTGACCTCGACCATACCCTGCTGCCCATCGACTCCGATCACGAGTGGGGCGAATTTCTGGTCCGCAGCGGCGTTGTGGACGCCACCGAATTCACGCGCCGCAACGACGGCTTTTTTGCCCAGTACCAGGCCGGCACCCTGGACGCGGTGGAATACCTGGAGTTCGCGCTGGGCAACTTGGCGCAGTTCCCCCGCACCCGCCTGGACGAACTGCACGCGCAATTCATGGCCGAAGTGGTGCTGCCGGCGATCCGCCCCGAAGTCGTGGCGCTGCTGAAACAGCACCAGGATGCGGGCGACCTGATCGCCATCGTCACCGCCACCAACCAGTTCGTCACCAAACCGATCGCCGCCGCCCTCGGCGTCGAGCACCTGATCGCCGCCATGCCCGAATACGATGCCGAAGGCAATGTGACGGGCAAGCTGGTCGGCACGCCGACCCTGGGCGCCGGCAAGCTGACCCACACCCATGCCTGGCTGGAAAAGCTGGGCAAGGAACTGGGCCAGTTCGAACGCAGCTATTTCTACAGCGACTCCCATAACGACATCCCCCTGTTGTCGGTCGTCACCCACCCGGTCGCGACCAACCCCAACGCCGCTTTGACCGCACACGCATCCCTCCACGGCTGGCCATCACTCCACTTATTCAATGATTAAAAAACTCATCCGCAAGATCCTCGGCGTTAAAAAAGAGGCAGCGCGCGACACCACGGTAGCCACCGTGCTCGGTCCCGCGCAACACGGAATCGATCCGAAACTGGTGACCTCGAACGCCATTCGCGTCACCAGCAGCCTGCAGGAAGCGGGCTACGAAGCATTCGTGGTGGGCGGCGCCGTGCGCGACTTGCTGCTGGGCGTGAAACCGAAAGACTTCGACATCGCCACCAACGCCACGCCGGAACAGGTCAAGCGCCTGTTCCGCCGCGCCTTCATTATCGGCAAGCGCTTCCAGATCGTGCACGTGATGTTCGGCCAGGACTTGCTGGAAGTGACGACCTTCCGCGGCGCCGGCGCCGATTCGGCACCGAAGGATGAACATGGCCGCGTACTGCGCGACAACACCTTCGGCCTGCAGCACGAAGACGCGCTGCGCCGCGACTTCACCATCAACGCCATGTACTACAACCCGGCCACGCAGGAAGTGCTGGACTACCATGGCGGCGTGGAAGACATCCGCGCGCAGACCCTGCGCATGATCGGCAAGCCCGAAGAGCGCTACCGCGAAGACCCGGTGCGCATGCTGCGCGTGGTGCGCTTTGCGGCAAAGCTGAAATTCACCATCGAACCGCATACGGCCGAACCGATTGCCATCATGGCGCCGCTGATCAACAATGTACCGGCGCCGCGCGTATTCGACGAAATGCTGAAACTGCTGATGAGCGGCCATGCGCTGGCCTGCCTGCAGCAGCTGCGCAAGGAAGGCCTGCATCACGGCCTGCTGCCGCTGCTCGACGTGGTGCTGGAGCAGCCGCTGGGCGCCAAATTCGTCACCCTGGCGCTGGACGCCACCGATCAGCGCATCGCCGCCGGCAAGACGGTCTCGCCGGGCTTCCTTTTCGCTTCGCTGCTGTGGCACCAGGTACTGGAAAAATGGACCGCCTACCGCGCCGCAGGAGAGTCCACCATTCCCGCGCTGCACCTGGCGGCCGACGACGTGCTCGATTCGCAAACGGAAAAACTGGCCCTGCAGCGCAAGATCGGTTCGGACATGCGCGACATCTGGTCGATGCAGCCGAGGTTCGAGCGCCGGGTCGGCAAGGCGCCGCACAAACTGCTCGAGCACCTGCGCTTTCGCGCCGGCTACGACTTCCTGCTGCTGCGCTGCGCCTCGGGCGAGATCGACACCGAGATCGGCGAGTGGTGGACCGCATTCTACGAAGGCGACGAAGAGACGCGCGAAGCGTTGCTGGTCAGCGCCAACGCCGCCCCCGGCGCCGTCAAGAAAAAACGCCCGCCACGCCGCAGCACCCGCAGCAAGAGCGGCGGCACGGTCACCGGCAGCACTGGCGAGCAGTAACCCGCCATGACGCTGGTCACCGCGTATATCGGCATCGGCGCCAACCTGGGCGACGCGCGCGCCAACGTGCTTGACGCCATCGCGCGCCTGGCGCGCCTGCCGGGCGCACGGCTGGTCGACGCCTCGCCCAGCTACCGCACCGCACCGATCGATTCGAGCGGCGACGACTATATCAACGCGGTGGCGCGCATTGCCACCAGCCTGCCGGCCGAGGAACTGCTGCAGGCGCTGCATGGCATCGAAGCCGCGCATGGGCGCGAGCGGCCCTACCGCAACGCGCCGCGCACCCTGGACCTGGACCTGCTGCTGTACGGCCAGGAACAGATCGCCAGCGCCACCTTGACAGTACCGCATCCGCGCCTGACCGAACGCGCTTTCGTGCTGGTGCCGCTCTTGGCGCTGGCGCCTGCGATCACCGTGCCGGGCATGGGCGCGGCGCGCGATTACCTGGCCGGCGTTGCGGACCAGGCCATCAGCCAGCTCTGACATTATCGTCAACCTTCCACTACAATGCCGCTCCTGCGCACTGCCGCATAAAGGTCTACACTAGCGGCGCTGCATCCCTTTTACTCTAGAGAATACCTATGTCCGCTTATTTGCAAGGAACCGATCTGGCCGCCAAAGAGAAGGCCGGCACGCCCGCGCCTGCGCCATCCAAGCCCGTCGCCAGCAAGGCCGTGACCATCCACACGCTGGCGACCCTGCGCGCGGCCGGCGAAAAAATCTCCATGCTGACCTGCTACGACGCCAGCTTCGCCTCGCTGATGGACCGCTGCGGCGTGGAGATCCTGCTGATCGGCGATTCGCTGGGCATGGTCTGCAACGGCCACAACTCCACCCTGCCCGTGACAGTGGCCGAACTGGCCTATCACACGGCGTCGGTGGCGCGCGGTTCCAAGAGCGCCATGATCGTGGCCGACCTGCCGTTCGGCGCCTACGGCACCGTGGAAACCGCCTACGCCAACGCCGTGATCCTGATGCAGGCCGGCGCGCACATGATCAAGATCGAAGGCGGCGCCTGGCTGGCCGACACGGTCAAATTCCTCACCGAACGCGGCATCCCGGTCTGCGCCCATATCGGCCTGACGCCGCAATCGGTGCACCAGCTGGGCGGCTATAAAGTGCAGGGCAAGAGCACCGAAAGCGCCGAGCAACTGAAGAACGACGCGCTGGCGCTGCAAAACGCGGGCGCGGCCATCGTGCTGATGGAAGCGATGCCGGCCCAGCTGGGCAAGGAAGTGACCGAGATGCTGCACGTACCGACCATCGGCATCGGCGCCGGCCCCGACTGCTCGGGCCAGGTGCTGGTGATGCACGACATGCTGGGCGTGTTCCCGGGCCGCAAGGCGCGCTTCGTGCGCAACTTCATGGAAGGCGCGGCCAGCATCGACGAGGCCGTCACCGGCTATGTGAAAGCCGTCAAGGATGGCAGTTTCCCGGCGATGGAACACTGCTTTTGATCGGGGTCAGACCCGATGGGTCTGACCCCCGCTTTCTGATGATTCAACGGATCGATATTTAAGCGTCGCTGGTGGTGCAACGGAGGGCTGGGGTCAGACCCGACGGGTCTGACCCCGGACCTACCCCACCTGTATCCACGTCGTCTTCAACTCGGTGTACTTGTCCAGCGCATGCAGGGATTTGTCGCGGCCATTGCCCGACTGCTTGTAGCCGCCGAACGGCACGGTGATATCGTCGCCGTCATATTGATTTACATGCACGGTGCCGGCGCGCAGGGCGCGCGAGGTCTGGATGGCTTTGCTGATATCCGAAGTCCAGACGGCCGCCTGCAGGCCATACGGCGTGGCGTTGGCCTGGCGGATCGCCTCCTGGATATCGGTAAAACCCAGCACCGACAATACCGGCCCGAAGATCTCTTCGCGCGCGATCGTCATGCTGGAGTCCACGCCGTCGAACAGGGTCGGCTGCACGTAATAGCCGCCCGTCTCTGCGCGCGCCGCCTCGCCACCGCCCAGCAGTACCGCCCCCTCTTTTTTGCCGGCCGCGATATAGCCCATCACCGCCTGCATCTGCGTGGCGTCGACGATGGCGCCCATCACGGTGGCCTCGTCGAGCGGGTCGCCGGGCTGGAACTGCGGCAGCATGGCTTTCGCTTTCGCCAGGAATGCTTCCTTGATCGACTCCTCCACGAACAGGCGCGATGGCGCATTGCAGCTTTCGCCCTGGTTGAAAAAGATGGAACCGATGGCGGCCGCCACCGCCTGGTCGAGATCGGGGCAATCGGCGCAGACGATATTGGCGGACTTGCCACCCAGCTCGGTCCAGGCCCGTTTCAAATTCGACTGGCCGGCCATCTGCACGATCAATTTTCCGGTGCGGGTCGAGCCGGTAAAACCGATGCAGTCGATATCCATGTGCAGCGCCAGCGCGGCGCCGGCCTCGTTGCCGTAGCCAGGCAGCACATTGAACACGCCGGCCGGCAGGCCCGCTTCCAGGCCCAGTTCGGCCAGGCGCAGCGCCGTCAATGGCGATTTTTCGGACGGCTTCAGGATCACGCTGTTGCCGGCCGCCAGCGCTGGGGCGATCTTCCAGGCGGCCATGATCATCGGGTAGTTCCACGGCACGATGGCGGCGACGACGCCGACCGGTTCGCGCGTGATCAGCGCCAGGCTGTTGGCCGGCGTGGGCGCGATTTCATCGTAGACCTTGTCGATCGCCTCGCCATACCAGCGCAGGCAGTTGGCGGTGGCGCCGACGTCCACGCTCTGGCTGTATTTGATCGGTTTGCCCATGTCCAGCGTTTCGAGCAGCGCCAGCTCAGGGCCGTTCTGGTGCACCAGGTCGGCGAATTTGATCAGCACGCGCTTGCGCTGCGCCGGGGACTTTCCGGCCCAGCGGCGGTCGTCGAAGGCGGCGCGCGCGGCAATGACCGCCGCATCGACGTCCGCACTATCGCAGCGCGCCACCTGTCCCAGCAATCGCCCGTCGATCGGCGACAGATTCTCGAACTGCTGGCCGGAGATGGCCCAGACCCGCTCACCGTTGATAAAAGCCCGTCCATCGATCGTCAGTTCCGCCGCGCGCGTGTGCCAGTTCATTGTCGTCTCCCGAGGTAGTTTGCCAGCAGCTTACTCCTGGTCGAGCGTGTACGCCGCGGACAGTTGCCGGCGCCGGCGCCGGTCGCTGCGCGCCAGCATCACCGCATACACGATCACGGCGACGGTGACGACCAGTATCGTCAGCGCGGCGATGGCATTGACCCTCGGATCGAGCCCCAGCCGCGCGCGCGAAAAAATCACCAGCGGCATGGTGGTCGAACCGGGGCCGGACAAAAAGGCCGACAGCACCACGTCGTCCAGCGACAGGGTAAACGTCAGCAGCCAGGCCGAGGCCAAGGCTTGCGTGATATTCGGTAGCGTGACCAGGAAAAACACCTGGTGCGCGCGGCAGCCCAGGTCCATTGCCGCCTCGGCGAGCGACTTGCTCATCTCCTGCAGGCGCGACTGCACCACCACCGCCGCATACGCCATGCCAAGCAGGGTGTGGCCCAGCCAGATGGTCGCCACGCCCCGCTCGGGAAAACCGAATACCTTTTGCATGGACACCAGCATCAGCAGCAGGGACAGGCCGATGATCACCTCGGGCATCACCAGCGGCGCGCTGACCATGGACGAAAACAGGGTGCGGCCTTTGAAACGCTGGTAATTGACCAGCGCAAAGGCGGCAAAGGTGCCGAGCACCACCGACGAGGTGGCCGACATGAAAGCGATTTTCAAGGACAGGCCGAAACCGGAGATGATCTCGGTATCGCTCATCAGCTCCCGGTACCAGCGCAGCGAAAAGCCGGTCCACACCATGTCCTGGCGCGAACTGTTGAACGAGAAGACGATCAGCACGATGATCGGCAGGTAGAGGAACAGATAGCCCAGCGACAGCCAGCCGCGGCCGAACCAGCGCTGCAGGAAAGTACGCCCGTTCATGGTTTCTCTCCCGTGTTCTGGTCCGTCTTGTATTTGTTAAAAATCGCCATCGGCACCAGGATCAGCAAAATCACCAGCACCGTCACCGACGAGGCCATGGCCCAGTCGTTATTGGTGAAGTATTCGTCCCACAGCACGCGGCCGATCATCAGGGTTTCCGGGCCGCCCAGCAGCTCGGGAATCACGTATTCGCCCACGGAGGGAATAAACACCAGCATGGCGCCGGCGATAATGCCCGACTTCGACAGCGGCACGGTGATGCGCCAGAACGCCTGCAAGGGAGTGGCGCCCAGGTCGGCCGCCGCTTCCAGGAAACGCAGGTCCATCTTGACCAGGTTCGCATACAGCGGCAGGATCATGAACGGCAAATAAGCGTAGACCATGCCGACCACCAGCGAAAACGAGGTGTTCATCATCTGCACGGGTTCCGTCACCACGCCGAGCGCGATCAGCAGGTCGTTCAGCAGGCCATGGTTGGCCAGGATGCCCTTCCACGCATACACGCGCAGGAGAAAAGAAGTCCAGAACGGCAGCATCACCAGCATCATCAGGATCGGCCGGGTGGACGGCCTGGCGCGCGCCATGAAGTAGGCGAACGGATAACCGATGAACAAACAAATCGCGGTGGTGATCGCCGCATACTTGATGGAACTGAGGTAAGTCAGCAGATACAGTTCATCGGCGGCGATAAACAGGTAGTTGGCGATTTTGACCTTCAGCACCACGATGCCGTCGACATACGACAGCAGGCCGCCGAACGGGCTGCCGGCCGTATCCATATCGGACAGGCTGATGCGCAGCACGATCAGGAAGGGAATCAGAAACGCCGCCGTCAAAAACAGCGCCGGCACGGCGATGACGGCGTTGCGGCCTGTTAGCCAGCGCAGGGTGACCAAATTGCGCAGCGATTGGAGGATAAGCTTCATGCTGGCCTCAGCTGGTCAGCACGACGATATCGGCGCCATCCCACCAGACCCACACGCGCTGCTCGCGTTCGAGGCGCGACACGTCGTGGCGGGCCGCATTGGTGCGCGATACTTTTACGATCATGCCGCTATCGAGGCGCACATGGTAGGTGGTCTCATTGCCGAAATACGCCATCGCGACGATCACGCCCTGGGCGCAGTTGTAGCCGTGTTCGGCCGCCGAGGCGCGTTCCTCCAGGCTGGGCGCCTCCAGCTGGATGCCGATTTTTTCGGGGCGCACCGCCACCGACACCTCCATGCCCAGGTTGCCCGTGATGCCGTGGGCGACGTAATGGCGGCCTTCGGGCGTATCGACCACCACGTGATCGGGTTCGTCTTGCGTGATGCGGCCATCGAACAGGTTGACGCTGCCGATAAAGTCGGCCACGAAACGGCAGTTAGGCGTTTCATAGATTTCACCGGGCGCGCCCACCTGCAGGATGCGCCCTTCGCTCATCACGGCGATGCGCGTGGCCATGCTCATCGCCTCGTCCTGGTCGTGGGTGACCATCACGCACGTCACGCCCACCTGCTCGATGATGTAGACCAGCTCCATCTGCGTGCGTTCGCGCAGTTTCTTGTCGAGCGCGCCGAGCGGCTCGTCGAGCAGCAGCAACTGCGGCCGCTTGGCCAGGCTGCGCGCCAGCGCCACGCGCTGCTGCTGGCCGCCGGACAATTGATGCGGCTTGCGCTTCGCATACTGCGCCAGCTGCACCAGCGCCAGCATCTGCTCGACCCTGGCCGCCACTTCCGCCTTCGGCAAGCCGTCGCGGCGCAGGCCAAAGGCGATATTGTCCCAGACCGACAAATGCGGAAACAGCGCATACGACTGGAACATCATGTTGATCGGCCGCTGGTGCGGCGGCACCTCGACGATGCTGCTGCCGGCAAGCTCGATGCGGCCCGAGGTGGGCGTCTCGAAGCCGGCCAGCATGCGCAGCAGGGTCGACTTGCCGCAGCCCGAGCTGCCCAGCAGCGCGAAGATCTCGCCCTGGTTGATGGTCACGGAAATATCATTGACAGCGCGCACGCCGTCGAATTCCTTGACCAGCTGGTCTATCAGCAGGAAAGGCGCTTGGGCGTCAGTGGCCGACGCGGCAGGAGTTGCTATCGTCATGGTTGGTAGCTTGGGATGGGGTGGGCAATGAAAAACTGGCCGCAGGAGCGGCCAGAGTGGGAGTTTAGCGGAACTTACCCGCATGTGCTGTGAAAATTGTGATTTCTGTGGCAGATCAGCAGAAATCCGGGGTTAGACCCGCCGGGTCTGACCCCAGCATTCGCTTGCTGCCAAGCGAACGCTTAAACCCACCCCTTGGCCTGTACATCCGCATACGTCTTGTCCAGGCAAACTCGTATCAGGTCCGTCATCTCGTCGATCTGCGCGCGTGTCATCACCAGCGGCGGGGCGACGATCATGCGCTCGCCCACGGCGCGCATGATCACGCCGTTATCGAACATATGGCCGCGGCAGATCATGCCCACGCCCTGGTCCTCGTCGAACAGTTCATTGTCATGCACGGTGGCGCCCTTCTTGCGCACCAAATTTAACCCCGCCACCAGGCCGCAGCTGTCGGCGTAACCGACCAATGGATGCTCGCCCAGGGCGGCAAAGCGCTGCTTCAGATACGGCCCGGTATCCTCGGCCACCTTCTGTACCAATCCCTCGTCTTCGATAATGCGGATATTTTCCAGCGCCGCGGCGCATGCCACCGGGTGGCCGGAATACGTGTATCCGTGCGTGAATTCGCCGCCCTTCTCGATCAGCACCTTCGCCACGCGCTCGCCGACCATCACGCCGCCCAGCGGCACGTAGCCGGACGTCACGCCCTTGGCAAAGGTGATCAGGTCGGGCTTGATGCCGAACAGTTCGGAGCCGAACCAGCGTCCCAGGCGGCCGAAGCCGCAGATCACTTCATCGGCGATCAGGAGGATGCCGTACTTGTCGCAGATGCGCTGGATTTCGGGCCAGTAGGTCGATGGCGGGATGATCACGCCGCCGGCGCCCTGCACCGGTTCGCCTATGAATGCCGCCACCTTGTCGGCGCCCACTTCGAGTATCTTTTCTTCCAGCCAGCCGGCCGCCTTCAGGCCGAATTCCTCGGGCGTCAAGCCTTGGCCCGCCTCCAGGTAGTTGGGCTGGCCGATATGCACGATGCCGGGAATCGGCAAGCCGCCCTGGGCGTGCATGCCATCCATGCCGCCCAGCGACGCGCCGGCCACGGTGCTGCCGTGATAGGCGTTATGGCGGCTGATAATCGTGTGGCGCTCCTGATAGCCCAGCAGGTCCCAGTAGCGGCGCACCATGCGCAGATTGGTGTCGTTCGCTTCCGAGCCGGAGCTGGTAAAGAACACGTGCTCGAACTGTGGCGGCGAGATCTGCGCCAGCTTGGCCGCAAGCTGCGCGGCCGGCAGGTTGGTGGTGCCAAAGAAGCTGTTATAGAAGGGCAGCGTTTCCATCTGCTGGTACACGGCTTGCGAGATCGAGGTGCGGCCATAGCCGACATTGACGCACCACAGGCCCGACATGCCGTCGACGATTTTCTTGCCCTGGCTGTCCCACAGATACACGCCCTCGCCGCGCACCATCACGCGCGCGCCCTTGGCGGCCAGGTCCTGGAAATCGGTAAACGGATGCAGGTAGTGGGCCGAGTCCATCTTCTGGATGGCGGCCGTGTCGTACACCTGCGGCGTGGCGTTCTTCTGCGCCACCGAGGCGACAAAGGCGGCGCTCGGCGCCAGCGGATTATTGGTTGTACTCATGGTGATCCTTTCTTAAACGTGGAGCAGCAAATGCTCGCGTTCCCACGGACTGATGACCGTCATGAACTCCTGGTGTTCCAGGTCCTTGATGGCCGCATAGACGTCGATGAAACGGTCGCCCAGCACCGTGCGCAGCTTGTCTTCGCCGCGCAGCAGCTGCAGCGCTTCCGGCAGGCCTTGCGGCAGCTCGAACTTCATGTCGTAGGCGCTGCCGACCATCATCGGCGTCGCTTCCAATTGCTCCGTCATGCCCAGGTAGCCGCAGGCCAGCGTGACGGCCAATGCCAGATACGGGTTGGCGTCGGCGCCGATAATGCGGTTTTCCACGCGCCGGTCCTGCACGCCCGACTCGGGCACGCGGAAACCGACGGTGCGGTTATCGAGGCCCCACTGGATATTGATGGGCGCGGCCGTATGGCGCACGATGCGGCGGTAGGAATTCACGTAGGGCGCAACGATCGCCATCGCCGACGGCATATAGCGCTGCAGGCCGGCGATATAGTGCTTGAAGATCGGCGCGGCCGAACCGTCCTCGTTGCTGAAGATATTCAGGCCCGTTTTCGCGTCGACCACGCTCTGGTGCACATGCATGGCGGAGCCCGGCTCGCCGGCCATCGGCTTGGCCATGAAGGTGGCGTACATATCGTGTTTCAGCGCCGCTTCGCGCAGGGTGCGCTTGAAGAAGAACACCTTGTCGGCCAGGCCCAATGGGTCGCCATGCAGGAAGTTGATTTCCATCTGGCCGGCGCCGATTTCGTGGATCAAGGTATCGACGTCGAGGTTCATCAGCTCGCAGTAATCGTAGATATCCTCGAACAGCGGATCGAACTCGTTGACGGCGTCGATGCTGTACACCTGGCGGCTGGTTTCGGCGCGGCCACTGCGCCCGATCGGCGGTTTCAAGGGCAGGTCGGGATCGGTGTTTTTCGCCGTCAGGTAGAACTCGAGTTCGGGCGCCACCACCGGTTTCCAGCCCTTGTCGGCATACAGTTTCAGTACGCGGCGCAGCACCGATCTCGGGGCGAAATCGACCAGCGCGCCGTCGGCAAAATAGCAGTCGTGGATCACCTGCGCGGTCGGGTCGGTGGCCCACGGCACCATGGTGATGGTGGTCGGGTCGGCCTTCAAAATCATGTCGCGGTCGGTGCTGGAAATGGCGCGGTCATAGCCGCCGTCGTCGACCGGGTAATTGCCCGTCACCGTCATGCCCAGCACCGCTTCCGGGATGCGCATGCCGCGCTCCTGGGTGAATTTCCCGCGCGGCAGGATCTTGCCGCGCGCGACACCCGTCAGATCAGGTACCAGGCATTCGATTTCCGTGACCCGCTTTTCATTGAGCCACAGGTCCATATCGGTATAAGTGAAGTTCTCGCGTATCGCCATCTCGTCTATCCTCTCGCAGGTCTTGATCAAACGCCGCCCATCACCGCTGCGGCGCGCTATTTATTTTCCTGTTGATGCTCGCGGCAGGCCTGTCCGAAGGCCTCGAACATCCGCATCGATTGCGGGTTGTCTTCCACCTGCCACTCCGGGTGCCACTGCACGCCCAGCGCAAAGCCGGGCACCGCCGCCACCGCATAGGCTTCCACCAGGCCGTCGTCGGCCAGCGCTTCGACCAGCAGGCCGTCGGCCAGGCGGTCCAGCCCCTGGCCATGCAGGGAATTGACCATCATCTCGCTCTCGCCACCGAGCATGCGCGACAGCAGCGCGCCTGGCGTAAGCCGGATGCGGTGCGCGGGGCCGTACTGGCGCGCCAAAGGGTCGTTGATGTTTTCACGGTGATCGAGCATGCCGGGCACCGCATGCACGGCCTGGTGCAAGCTGCCGCCGAGCGCCACATTGACTTCCTGGAAGCCGCGGCAGATCGCGAACAAAGGCAGCTGGCGCGCCAGCGCGGCGCGGATCAAGGGCAAGGTGGTGGCGTCGCGCGCCGTATCCTGCGGCAGTTCGGGGAAGGCAATCTCCTGCCCATACAGGCGCGCATCGACATTCGAGGCCGAGCCGGTCAGCAGCACGCCATCGGCGATGCGCAGCGCCGCCTCCAGGTCGGCGTCCTGGCCCAGGGCCGGCAATACCAGTGGCATGCAGCCGGCAGCCACCACCACGGCGTGCAGGTATTTATCCTGCGCCGTGTGGTAGGCGTGGCTGCCCAGCTGGCGGTGGCAGGCCGGAACGAGGACGATGGGACGGGACATAAGGCTGGCTCTCGATAGCGTGACGATCCTACTCTACAGGATAGAGTTGCCAAACTGCCACACCAATGGCCATCAACCCGGGCTGAACAACGGCGCGACAGCGGCTACACTACGGCTCTCAATATTGCTCCAAGTGAATTTATCATATGCCTGTCCTGGTACAAATGCCATGAAAAGCATGCCCTGGCGTGACTTCTTCGCCCTGGTGGTCAGCATCGGCGTGGTCGGCCTGGGGCTGGGCGCCACCATGCCGCTGACCGCCCTCACGCTGGACCGGCGCGGCGTGGGCACCGACGTGATCGGCATGATCACGGCCGTCAGCGCGCTGGGCATCCTGGCCGCCTCGCCCTTCGTCTCGCGGGCGGTGGCGCGCTACGGCGCGCGTGCCACCATGCTGGGCGCCGTGTGGGCGGCCGCGCTCGCCACCATCGCCATGCAGTGCACCGACAGCCTGCTGGCCTGGAGCATGCTGCGCTTTGTGTTCGGCGGCGCCATGGGCGTGCTGTTTACCATCGGCGAAGCGTGGGTCAACCGCCTGGCGCCCGATCATGCGCGCGGCAAGGTGGTGGCCATGTACACCACCAGCTTCACGTTTTTCCAGCTGATCGGCCCGGCGCTGGTGGCCGCCTTCAACGACAAAATTGCATGGAGCTTTGCCGCCTGCGGCCTGCTGTTTTTACTGGCGCTGCCCGGGTTGATGCTGATCTCGAACAGTGGCCCGGAACAGGGCGCCGAGGAAGCGAACCAGCCAGGCGTGAAATGGACCTTGATCCTGCCGCGCATGCCGATGATCGTGCTGGGCGCCGCCTTTTTTGCCCTGTTCGACACGCTGGCGTTAAGCCTGCTGCCGCTGTACGCCATGCGCCATGGCATCAGCACCGAACTGGCGCTGCTGTCGGCCACGGTGGTGCTGGTGGGCGACACGGGCTTGCAATTCGCGCTGGGCTGGATGGCCGACCGCTATGGGCGCGCAAAAGTTCACACAGGCTGCGGCGTGGCCGTCTGCCTGCTGCTGCCGCTGCTGCCCTTCGCGGTCGGCACGCCGTGGCTGTGGTGGACGGTATTGCTGCTGCTGGGCGCCGCCGCCGGCGGCATCTACATGCTGGCGCTGGTGGCCTGCGGCGAGCGCTTTACGGGGCTGTCGCTGACCAGCGCCAGCGCCATCGTCAACGCCACCTGGGGCGTGACCAGCGGCGGCGGCCCGCTGCTGACGGGCGTGCTGATGCAGTCGGTGGGCGTGAATGCCCTGCCGGCCGTGATGTGGGTGTGCGCCGCCGTGTTTGTCGGCAGCGCGGTGTGGGAAAAACGCCGGGGAATTTAAGGTTCCAGCTTCTGCTGCAACTGCTTTTCGACCGGATAGTCGGGATAAGCCTGTTTGAAGGCCGCCCACTCCTGTTTCGCCGCCGGCGCCTGGCCGGCCTTGAGCAAGCCGTCGATCTTCACCAGCCAGACGGCCGCGTCGAGCTTCGGCGGCGCCGGCATGGGCGCCGGTTTCGACACCGCCGGTGCCGTCATCGCGCGCCGCACCGAGGGTTCGGCACGCATGGCTTCGGCCTGCATCGGTGCAGGCGCCGGCGCCATGTCGGCTGCCGATGGCGCGACGGGAGGATCGAGCGGTTCGCCAACCACCGGGTAAGTGGCATGTTTGTGGCCGAAGAAATCGCCGCCAACCAGGTTGAAGGTCAGCAGCACGGCGGCGGCCAGGCCCAGCGGAATGCGCCAGCGCGTGAGGTAGTCGGTCTTCTTCTTTGCCGGCAGGGTGCGCACCACGCCATTGGCGCTGTCGTTGGCGGCCATGGCGGCAGGGATCACCGCCACCGGCGTGGCCAATGCCTGCTGCGCGTCCGCCAGGATGGCCGCATCGAGTTCGGCGGACGGCGACGGCTGCGGCAAGGCGGCCAGCAGCGCGGTCAATTCTTCATCGTGCTGTTCAATATTCATGCTCGTACTCCTTTGCCGCTGGCGGCGTCGAGCTGCGCGCGCAATTTCTGCATCGCGTAGCGCAGCCGGCTTTTCACGGTCTCCGCTTCGGCGCCCGTCACCACGGCAATCTCGGCAATGCTCATGGCGCTGAACTGCTGCAGCACCAGTGCTTCCTTCTGTTCCGCCGGCAGCAGCGCGATGGCCGCATGCAGCAGCGCGTGCTGCTGTTTCTGTTCGAACGACTGCTGCGGCGAGGCGGCCTCGCCGGGCACCTCGGGGGCCACTTCGGCGCCCAGCCACAGCGCTTCTTTCTGGCGCAGGATGTCGATCAGGCGGTTGCGCGCCAGCTGGTACAGCCAGGTGCGAAACGCCGCCTGCGGCTGGTAGCCGGCGCGCGCCGCGTGCAGGCTGGCCCAGGCATCCTGCACGATCTCGTCGACCCAGGCGCGGCGCGGCGAACGCCAGGCCACGAAGCGGTACAGGCCCTCGCGATGGCGCCGGTACAGTTCGCGAAATGCCGGCAGGTCGCCGCCGCCGTAGCGCAGCATCAGCTCTTCATCGGTGTCGTTGGGTAAGGTGTCGGCCATGCGAACCAGTGTAGCCGAAGCGGGCGGCGGCCACAATCGCCGCACGTCCATCAGCCCTGCCATTATCGTGCCCGCGCTGCCGCTGGCGCATAGCTGATGCGGCGCGTTTCGCGTATCTTCCCATCGGCCAGCGCCCCTTCCACCAGTTCATAACCGAGCAAGGCAAACACCCGGCCCTGCAGGAACAGCGGCCGCGCATTGCCATACCAGTCGACGCACGAGGCGCGGCAGCCGTCGTCCGGCGGCGCACCGGGCCTGGCCGCCAGCGCGCCCAGCTCCGTCAGGGCCAGCCGGTCATTGCGCAGATACAGCACCGAGGCCGATTCCGTGCGCGGGCCGGCGCGCTCCGTGGCGCCCAGGATCGGCAGGCCGATCACGCCTTCGCTGCCAGTGTTCGGCTTGTAGAAAAAGCCGTGGCTGCGCGTTTCGCCCTGGGCCGCGTTGGCGCGGATATAGCTGCCGGCAACCGTCGCCTGGCTACCCAGGCCGATGCTGGTGAAATGCAGGTCCTGGCCCTTGGCGCCGACCGCCACCGCGTCATTGCCCAGCGCTTCGATGCGCTCGACGCCATGCGGCAGCGCCAAGGCCTGCGGCGCCTCCTTGCCGGCCCAGCGCAGCGCATGCAGCGGCTGCAAAGGCCAGTTCGGATCGACCTGGCGCCGCGCGGAATTACCGGATTGGCCATACAGCAGGTAGGGGCCCACATAGCGGTTCTGCAAGCCGTAGTCGCCATTGCCCGGCAAGGCCCGGTAGCTGGCGGCCGGCGCGCTGTCGCGGCCATCGGAAAAACTGTTCAGGGGCACGCGCAGCAATGCCAGTTCACCCCGCCCTTTGTCAGAATCCCACATGGCGTCGCCACGCCCTTGCGAGCGCAGCAGGACGTTCAGATAACCGTCCGCGCTTTCCAGGAACGAGAACTGGTCGACCGGCGCGCCAGCCGTTTTCAGGGCGCTGGGCGCCGTGCCGTCGAGCGGCAAACGGAACACGGCGGAGCCACCGCCACGGCGCGTGGTCCATACATACACCGACTCGCCCGAGACATAGAACACGCGGCCCGGTGGCCCCATCACGGCGCTCGCTTCGCAGCGCAGTTCGCGGCTGGCCAGGTCGCAGCTGGTCACCGTGTGCAGGGTCAGGCCGGCGCCAGGCTCGGGCTCTTCATCGGTGCGGAAAATGCGCGTGGCCGGCGCGATGCGCTGGAAGTCCTGTGGCACGGCGTCACTGCGCCAGCGGCGCAGCGCGGGAAAGCCGCCGAACGGGTCGCCGCGGCGCACATTCATCGACAGCGGCGAGTAAAACACCAGTTTCGTGCCGACCAGGCGGCTGGCGTAATTGCGCGCCGAATAATAGTCGTTCGAGCGCAGGTGATAGGTAGAGCGGTAGGCCAGGCGGCCGGCGGCGTCGATATCGAACAGGCCCACTTCGGTGCCGCCACGGCTGTAGCTGTAGCCGATCACCACCACCGTGTCGCCCGAGACCAGCAGTTCGTCATACCAGCTGTCGGACGGATCGCTGCCCGGCGCAAACGCATCGAGCGAGGCCACCGGCCGCAAGGCCTGCTGGCCGACATTGACCGTAAACAGCTTGCCGCGCCGTAGCATCACCAGGTGCTTGCCATGCACCTTGACGATGCCGCCTTCGTCGACCCCGGCCGTCTGCGTGTTGGTAACCGCGTCCGCGACCGACTCGGCGACCGCCCCCGACGCTTCGGCCGATTTGGACGCCGATGATGCCATCGGCGCCGGCATCGGCATGGCCTTCATCTGCAGTTCGGCGCGCCGGGCAAGCGCCAGCTGCTGCGCGGCCAGTTTGTCCAGCCAGGTCTTCAAAGCCTGTTCGCTGGCAAACGCCGTCAGCGTTTTCCTGGGCGTGGTGTCAACGGCAGTGGCGGCATGGGCGGCGGACGACAGCAGCAGCGACAGCAGCAAGCTTGTTTTCAGGACGGTGGGCATGGCGGTTTCTCCGGTAGGCATGAAGGTATGCATCATGAAACGCGGCGGCAGGCAAAACGGGGTTAAACCACGCAAAAATAATTCCGGCGTGAGCCAGCGCACAGGCGGCGCAATCGTGCGCCCGTCAAAAAGGACTACCATGAAAGACCTGTTATCACTTGCCGAAAGAGCGCCATGCCGACCACCACGCCGACCTTGAACGATCCCGCGCTGCTGCGCCAGCAATGCTATATCAACGGCCAATGGCGCGATGCCGAGAGCGGCAAGACGACGGACGTCAGCAACCCCGCCACCGGCGAGGTGATCGGCAATGTGCCGACCATGGGCACGCAGGAAACGGCGCAGGCCATCACTGCCGCCAATGACGCATGGCCCGCCTGGCGCAAGAAAAGCGCGGCCGAACGGGCCGGCTATCTGCGCCGCTGGAATGATCTGATGCTGGAACACGCCGACGACCTGGCGCTCCTGATGACGGCGGAACAGGGCAAGCCGCTGGCGGAGTCGAAAGGCGAAGTAAAGTACGCCGCCTCGTTCATCGAATGGTTTGCCGAGGAAGGCAAGCGCGTCTCGGGCGAGACCATTGCTTCGCCGTGGCCGGACCGCCGCATCGTGGTGACGAAAGAGCCGATCGGCGTGTGCGCCGCCATCACGCCGTGGAATTTTCCGGCCGCGATGATCACGCGCAAGGTAGGCCCGGCGCTGGCGGCCGGCTGCCCCATCATCGTCAAGCCGGCCGGCCTGACGCCGTTCTCGGCGCTGGCGCTGGCAGTGCTGGCCGAGCGGGCCGGCATCCCGCCCGGCGTGTTCAATGTGATCACCGGCTCGTCGCAGGAGATCGGCGACGAGCTGACGGCCAACCCGCTGGTACGCAAACTCAGTTTCACCGGCTCGACCGAAGTGGGCCGCAAGCTGATGGCGCAGTGCGCGCCAACCATCAAGAAGCTGTCGCTGGAACTGGGTGGCAACGCGCCCTTCATCGTATTCGACGACGCCGATCTCGATGCGGCCGTGGAAGGCGCGATCGCCTCGAAATACCGCAATGCGGGCCAGACCTGCGTCTGCGCCAACCGCCTGTATGTGCAGGATGGCGTGTATGACGCGTTTGCCGAAAAACTGGTGGCGGCGGTGGCCAGGCTGAAGGTCGGCAATGGCGTCGACGACGGCGTCACGCAAGGGCCGCTGATCGAAGAAAAAGCCGTCAAAAAAGTCGAGCAGCATGTGGCCGACGCGCTGGCCAAGGGCGGCCGTTTGCTCACCGGCGGCGAACGCCACGAACTGGGTCACAGCTTCTTCCAGCCGACCGTGATCGCCGACGTCACCAGCGACATGCTGGTGGCGAAAGAAGAAACCTTCGGCCCGCTGGCGCCCCTGTTCCGCTTTCACACCGACGACGAAGTCGTGGCGATGGCCAACGACACCGAATTCGGCCTGGCCGCCTATTTTTATTCGCGCGATATCGGCCGCATCTGGAAGGTGGCCGAAGGGCTGGAGTCGGGCATGGTGGGCGTCAATACGGGCCTGATCTCGACCGAAGTGGCACCGTTCGGCGGCGTCAAGCAGTCAGGCCTGGGCCGCGAAGGCTCGTCGTACGGGATCGATGACTACCTGGTGATCAAATATATCTGCATGGGTGGGATCTGATCGAGTCATCGACGTTTTATCTGGACGCAGCGGAAATCTGGGGTCAGACCCCGTCACTGTTGGCAATGAACTTTGTGTTAGTGGCATTGAGGGTCTGACCCCGGCACCTACTCAAATCCACGAACCTGGTCGCCATTGAAATTGGGCAGCCGCCACGAAAAGCGCAGCGCAAGGAAGCGGAACAGCAGGCCGGCGGCGATCGACGCCAGCTGCGCCACCGCGCTGTCGACCTGGAAGTGCAGCAGCGCCACGTACAGCGCCCCCGTAAATACCGCCACGGTGGCATACACTTCGCGCTGCAGCACCAGCGGGATCTGGTTGCACAAAATATCGCGCAGCAGGCCGCCGAATACGCCGGTGATCATGCCGGCCAACACCACGATGGCCGGGTGCATGCCGGCCGACATGGCGATGTCGCAGCCGATCACGCAAAACGCTACCAGGCCCAGTCCGTCGACGATCAGAAATACCGAGCGCAAATGGTGCAGATAGCGCGCCACAAATGCCGTGACGACGGCCGCGCCGCCGGTAAACAGCAGGTATTCGGGATGGGCGATCCAGCCCAGCGGATAGTGTCCCAGCAGCACGTCGCGGATGGTGCCGCCACCGAGCGCGGTGACGGTGCCGATCATCACGATACCAAACAGGTCCATGCCGCGGCGCATGCCCATGATGGCGCCGGACATGGCTTCGGCGGTAATCGCCACCAGGTAGATCGTATAGAGCAGCATGTTTTATTCTTCCAGAGTACGGCAAGGGACAAAACGCCATTGTGCACCGCAACACGCCTTTCCTTATCAAAAGTAAGTATTATTTGGGAATGATAAATTTTCCTAATCCAAGGCGGCGTTGATGGAACTCAATCCCAAGCACACGGAAGCGTTCCGCGCCGTTGTCGAGACCGGCAGCTTCGAGCAGGCCGCCTTGCAACTGCACCTGACCTCGCCCGCCATCTCGCAGCGCGTGCGCGCGCTGGAAAGCCAGCTCGGCAATGCCCTGATCGTGCGCAGCCGCCCTGCCCGCGCCACCCGCACCGGCCAGCGCCTGATGCAGTATCTGAAACGCGCGAGGCTGCTCGAAGCGGACCTGGAGGCGGAACTGGCGGTGCAGCAGGACGCCCCGCTGACCCTGGTGCTGGCGCTGAACGCCGACTCGATGGGCACCTGGTTTTTCCCGGCCCTGGCCGACATCCTGAACCGCGAACGGGTGCTGCTGGACCTGGCGGTGGAAGACCAGGACCACACTTATACCTTGCTGGAAACGGGGATGGCGATCGGCTGCATCAGCACCGAACCGAAGCCGATGCGCGGCTGCAGCGCCGAGCCGCTGGGCGTGATGCGTTACTGGCTGGTGGCCACGCCGGTGTTTCGCCAGCAATGGTTCGCCCAGGGCATCACGCGCACGGCGGCCCGCGCGGCGCCGGTGGTGGCCTACACGCGCAAGGACACCTTGCAGTCAAACTATCTGCAGCAGGCGCTGGGCCTGCCCGAAGGCGCCTATCCCTGCCACTACGTGCCGGGCGCCACCTCGCACTTCAACGCCATCCGCTACGGGCTCGGCTACGGCATGGTGCCGGAACTGCTGCTGCAGGCCAATCCCGATGGCAAACTGGTGGAGATGCTGACGCCGAAGCAGCCGGCCGACGTGGCGCTGTACTGGCATACCTGGAAAGTGCAGTCGCCGCGCATGGAGCAGCTGTCACGCCAGATCGTGGCGGCGGCGCGCACGATGTTGAAATAAAACCAGGCAAGAAATGTCCATCTTTGTCAAACATGGACATCGGAGTATCATCAGCGCATGATCAATATGGGAGCGCGCAATGGGAATGAATATCAACCTGACGCCTCAATTGGAAGAACTGGTGCGGCAAAAAGTCGAATCCGGCCGCTACACGTCAGCCAGCGAAGTGGTGCGCGAGGCACTGCGCCTGATGGAAGAAAAAGACCAGTTCAGGGAAGCCAGGCTGGGTCAGCTTCGCCAGGATATCCAGGAGGGGCTCGATAGCGGGCCATCAGTTGCATGGAGCGCTGCTGATATCAAGGCTGCCGGGCGGGCGAGACGTCCGACAAAGGTTGCCGGAGACGCATAATGCCAACAGTCACCATACGGCCGCAGGCGCGTATCGACATGGCTGGCATATGGGCTTATATCGCTCAGGATAGCGAACCACAGGCCGATAAATTCATCGACCGGATTGACAGGTAACTGGCGAAACTGGCACTGCAGCCCGCCATCGGACGTTTGCGTAATGAGTTAGTGGAAAACTTGCGCAGTTTTCCATTTGAACGCTACCTGCTCTTCTATCAAATCACCACAGAAGGAATTGATGTGGCGCGGGTATAGCATGGCGCCCGTGATATCGATGCTCAATTCACTTACTGAATGACACTGCCACTTCAGCAGATGCCGCTATAGCGCGGCTTATCATCAAGGACAAGCCGCGCCAGCCATTATTACGCTTCTTCGTAACTGGCCAATCGTGCCGCCATGCGCGGTGCCAGTTCGTGGCCGGCTGTAATCGTCACGTTCAGGTCGTTCAGCACGCCGTCTTTCAGGCCATACACCCAGCCGTGCACGCTGACTTCCTGGCCGCGTTCCCAGGCGTCCTGCACGATGGTGGTCTGGCACACGTTGAGCACCTGCTCGGCCACGTTCAGCTCGCACAGGCGGTCGCTGCGCTGGCGGCTGGTCAGCACGTCACCCAGGTAACGTTCGTGCTTCTGGCTCACGTCCTGCACATGGCGCAGCCAGTTGTCGACCAGGCCGATGCGCGTGCCGGTCATGGCCGCATGCACGCCCTTGCAGCCATAGTGGCCGACGATGATGACGTGCTTGACCTTCAGCACATCGACGGCGAACTGCAGCACCGACAGGCAGTTGAGGTCGGAATGCACCACCACGTTGGCGATATTACGGTGCACGAACACGTCGCCTGGCGGCATGCCCAGCAGTTCGTTGGCCGGTACGCGGCTGTCGGAACAACCGATCCACAGGTATTCGGGCGAGGTCTGCGCTTCCAGGTTCTTGAAGTAATCCGGATTCTTTTCCACCATCGACTCGGCCCAGCGCTTGTTGCGCTGTAGCAGTTCCGACAGGGCCGGCCCGTTTTTTACTTCGGTCATGATATTTTCCTTAAAAAAACGCCGGGATGTGGTTGGCATCCCGGCGATATCGATTAATGCTTATTCAAAAAAATCCTTGACCTTGTCTTTCCAGGTCTTGCTTTGCGGGCTGTGCTTGGCACCGCCCTCGGTGGTGGATTTTTCAAAGTCGCGTAGCAGTTCTTTTTGTTTGTCGGTCAGCTTGACCGGCGTTTCGATGGCCACGTGGCAGAACAGGTCGCCCGCGTAGCCGGAGCGCACGCCCTTGATGCCCTTGCCTTTCAGGCGGAAGGTCTTGCCCGACTGGGTGCCTTCAGGAATCGTGAACGACACCTTGCCGTTCAGGGTCGGCACTTCGATATCGCCGCCCAGGGCCGCCTTGGTGAACGAGATCGGCATTTCGCAATGCAGGTCGTCGCCTTCGCGCTGGAACACGGCGTGCGGCTTGATGTGGATTTCCACATACAGGTCGCCCGCCGGACCGCCATTGGTGCCCGGTTCGCCGTTGCCGGACGAGCGGATGCGCATGCCGTTGTCGATGCCGACAGGAATCTTGACTTCCAGCGTCTTGTTGCGCTTGATGCGGCCGGCGCCAGCGCAGGTGGTGCACGGCTCGGGGATGACCTTGCCGCTGCCATGGCATTTCGGGCAAGTTTGCTGGATGCTGAAGAAACCTTGCTGCATGCGTACCTGGCCGTGACCGGCGCAAGTACCGCAGGTGACGGGCTGGGTGCCTGGCTTGGCGCCGCTGCCGTGGCAGGTTTCGCACTTGTCCCAGCTCGGCACGCGGATGGTCGTGTCGAAGCCGTGCGCAGCTTGCTCAAGTGTAATTTCCAGGTTGTAGCGCAAATCGGCGCCACGGTACACCTGCGGGCCCGCGCTACGGCTGCGTCCGCCGCCACCGCCAAAGATGTCGCCGAAGATATCGCCGAAGCTGTCGGCAAAGCCGCCAGCACCGCCGCCGAAGCCGCCACCGCCGCCCATGTTCGGGTCCACGCCGGCGTGACCATAGCGGTCGTACGCTTCGCGCTTTTCCGGATTGGTCAGCATTTCGTAGGCTTCTTTGACTTCCTTAAACTTTTCTTCCGACTCTTTACTATCCGGATTGCGGTCCGGATGGTATTTCATCGCCAGTTTACGGTAAGACTTTTTGATCTCTTCTTCCGAAGCATTTTTTGCGACACCGAGTGTCTCGTAAAAATCACGCTTTGCCATGTTGTCGGCACCTTGCAGTCTATCTACTGATGTAAAAATTACACGAAAAAGCCGAGTCGAGTGCCGCGCTGGGGCGGCGACTCGGCTCGGCCGGTCTTCGTGGCTAATGCCGCGATGTAGCGTTCAGCCCGGCTGCCCCCAAGCAACGGGAGCGCAAGAGATTACTTGCTGTCTTTGACTTCCTTGAAGTCAGCGTCAACCACGTCATCTTGCTTGGCGCCGGCATCGGACGCGCCGCCAGGAGCTTGCTGTGCACCTTCCGCACCGCCGGCAGCTTGCTGCGCTTGCATGTCGGCGTACATTTTTTCGCCCAGTTTCTGCGATGCGGTCGACAGTGCTTCCACCTTGGCGTCGATCTCTGCCTTGTCGCCGGCCTTGATGCTCGCTTCCAGGTCGGTGATGGCCGCTTCGATCTTTTCTTTCTCGCCGGCGTCGAGCTTGTCGCCGTATTCCGTCAGCGATTTGCGGGTCGAGTGTACCAGAGCATCGGCCTGGTTGCGCGACTCGGCCAACTCTTTCACCTTCTTGTCTTCTTCTGCGTTCAACTCGGCGTCTTTGACCATCTTCTGGATTTCAGCCTCGGTCAAACCGGAGTTCGCCTTGATGGTGATCTTGTTTTCCTTGCCGGTGGCCTTGTCTTTCGCGCCGACATGCAAAATGCCGTTGGCGTCGATGTCGAAGGTCACTTCGATCTGTGGCGTGCCGCGCGATGCTGGCGGGATGCCTTCCAGATTGAATTCGCCCAGGCCCTTGTTGCCGGCCGCGATTTCGCGCTCACCCTGGTAGACCTTGATGGTCACGGCAGGCTGGTTGTCATCGGCGGTCGAGAACACTTGCGAGAACTTGGTCGGAATCGTGGTGTTTTTGTGGATCATCTTGGTCATCACGCCACCCAGGGTTTCGATACCCAGCGACAACGGCGTCACGTCCAGCAACAGCAAGTCCTTGCGTTCGCCCGACAGGACCGAACCTTGAATCGCTGCGCCAACTGCCACGGCTTCGTCCGGGTTCACGTCCTTGCGTGGATCCTTGCCGAAGAATTCCTTCACTTTTTCCTGCACCTTCGGCATACGGGTCATGCCGCCGACCAGGATGATGTCGTCGATGTCCGATACTTTGACGCCGGCATCCTTGATGGCCATGCGGCAAGGCTCGATGGTGGCGGCGATCAGCTCTTCAACCAGCGATTCCAGCTTGGCGCGGGTCATCTTCAGGTTCAGGTGGACCGGCGCGCCATTCGCCATGGCGATGTACGGCTCGTTGATTTCGGTCTGTTGCGACGACGACAGCTCGATCTTCGCGCGCTCGGCCGAAGCCTTGATGCGCTGCAGAGCGATCGGATCTTTTTTCAGATCGATGCCGTTGATCTTCTTGAACTCGTCGATGATGTAATCGATGACGCGCTGGTCGAAGTCTTCGCCGCCCAGGAAGGTATCGCCGTTGGTGGCCAGTACTTCGAATTGTTTTTCGCCATCAACGTCAGCGATTTCGATGATCGAGACGTCGAACGTGCCGCCGCCCAGGTCATACACGGCGATCTTGCGGTCGCCCTTTTCGTTCTTGTCCAGGCCGAAGGCCAGCGCTGCCGCGGTCGGCTCATTGATGATGCGCTTGACATCCAGGCCAGCGATACGGCCGGCGTCCTTGGTTGCCTGGCGCTGCGAGTCGTTGAAGTAGGCCGGTACCGTGATGACGGCCTCGGTGACTTCTTCGCCGAGGTAGTCTTCGGCGGTTTTCTTCATCTTGCGCAGCACTTCAGCCGAAATTTGCTGTGGCGCCAGTTTTTTGTCGCGCACGCCGATCCACGCATCGCCGTTGTCGGCTTTGGTGATCTGGTAAGGCATCAGCGCGATGTCTTTCTGTACTTCTTTCTCGTCGAACTTGCGACCGATCAGACGCTTGACTGCGTACAGCGTGTTTTTCGGATTGGTCACGGCCTGGCGTTTTGCCGGCGCGCCGACGAGAATCTCGCCATCTTCCTGGTAAGCGATAATCGACGGCGTCGTGCGTGCGCCTTCAGCGTTTTCGATTACCTTTGGTTGACCATTTTCCATGATGGAAACGCAGGAATTTGTGGTTCCCAGATCGATACCGATAATTCTACCCATGATTTATTTCCTTTTATTCGCTAGATTTCAGATGGTTCTTATATGTGGCAAAGCGGCATGGTTTCAAGGCTTGCTTGATGCCGCACTCTGATTATTTTGCTTGCGCGGTGGTCACGATGGCCGGACGCAACAGGCGGTCAGCAATCATATAGCCCTTTTGCAATACCGACACGACCGTGTTGGCTTCCTGCTCGGCCGGCACCACGGCCACGGCCTGGTGCTTCATCGGGTCCAGCTTCTCGCCTTGCACCGGCAGGATCTCGACCAGGCGGTTGCGCTCAAACGCCGAGCTCAACTGCTTCAAGGTCATTTCCACGCCTTCCTTCAGCGATTCGATGGTCGGTGCTTCCACCGTCAGCGCCATTTCCAGGCTGTCTTTCACGGGCACCAGGGCTTCGGCAAAGCTTTCAACTGCAAATTTATGTGCTTTAGCAACATCTTCCTGGGCGCGGCGACGGATATTTTCACCGTCGGCCTTGGCGCGCATGAAGGCATCGTGCATCTCTGCAAGACGCGCTTCGGTACTGGCCAGCTGCTCTTCCAAAGTAGGCTCTGCGGGAGTCGATGGTGCAGCCGCCGCAGCGTCCGCTGGCTGATTAGGTACAGCTTGGTTTTCCTGATCTTGCATCTGAAAAGCTCCTACAATCAATGACTTAATATTAGTTAGGCTACATCGCTCTACAACACTGAGCGGCAGATGGGGCTATATCCCTCTCTTTCAAGGGGTATTAACAACATCACCAGAAA